>Ga0126342_10002976_pt1 | contig 27380 bp, 20 predicted proteins | sample Cyp1metagenome_FD_92528 | JGI IMG/M metagenome (GOLD analysis project Ga0126342, IMG submission 92528) | Coral microbial communities from Lord Howe Island, Old Settlement Bay, Australia - Cyphastrea 1 metagenome | ecosystem: Host-associated > Invertebrates > Cnidaria > Coral ... | reverse complement strand
GCACCTTTCGGTCCATCAGTGGCTTCGCTCTGCCATCCCTCATTCACAACAACCAAGCTCTCCTATAGGTTTCCTATTTTTGAAACTTCCGCCACCGCCTTGTGCGGTACTACTGGTATATATGAATGAGGTGTTTTCTACCTTTCTATGAATTAAAGATGCGAAACCAAAAAAAGATCTCCAAAGCCGCGGCTACCAATTGGACAAGCGGATTGGCATCCCCGACCTAAGGAGACGCCATGTCAACGTCCCGTGAGCCGAAGCTGGTGCTTGTGGCGTTGATGCTTGGCATCGCTGTCGCTTCTGCTCCATGGTTTCTTGGTCACTGGACATGCCATGGGAATGCTGGGACCAGCGTCTGGGTTTTTTGTATAGTGACATCACTGTGACTGAAAACTGGAAAAAAATGGTTAGGAATGGTTCGGAAGGGCAATCATCACCTTAAATGTCCTGACCTGGTGGGTCAGCGAAATATTATGAAATATTGTAATTGACCTGAGTTGTACGTATGCGCACTCCACTTCGGCCAGGACTCGGTATTAATTCTGATTCAATTCTGGTGAGATGATGCGCTGAGCTGGTATCTTTTGGTCAGTACTTCTTCAAGAGGTGTTTGGATGTCCTTGAGTCCAGGGGTGCAGCTTGAGGTATGGTACCCCAGGTGAGGAGGAGGAGATCATCTATGGCCTTCCCCGTTGGGGACTTTTCCAACTTGCAGCCTTTGTGATGCCTGGCCGAGATGACTTAGGAAACCTCCATTGTTGAGGAAAAAGATGCCTTGAAGATGTGACTGGACTATCAGTTTTTCGTAAACTCTGGAGATTCTGAGGAACTCTTTTGTGGGTATTCAGCAAACGTTGCCAACTTTCACCAATCGGAAGACATATAGTGTAATTATAGATGTTGGTTCATGATTAGATATATTTCGTTCGGGGTTGTTGTACTATACTACATACCCGATATCTTGGGAGCCATTTGAATCCACTGTGGAAATCCATTGACCAACTATTCTCAGGGATTTTCCAGTGGATTTCTGACACTCAGGATGATGTTCTTCGTGGGGGGTGTGGCCTGCGCTCTGTGGAAACCTCCAATGGATAGTAAGGTTGTCAAAGGTTTGGAGACTGCGACCTGAAAGCATAGCTGTGTTCACAGCCAGCGGTGAACACTGGATCTTTAGTTGCTTGATGCATGGTTTTGAGTGGATGAAATGAGTTTCCATTAGTTTCTGACGTTTCTGATCTTTTTAAAAATACCAGCGCAACTCACACTGTGAGGATTTCGACACTGTGGGGTATAGAGCGCGACAGTTCCATATCATAGTCACAGATGATGTGCAAAGGACATCTAACCCGCTCTGATGAGCGTAAGTGTGCGGGATCTACTCATAGAAGTACGTATACATATGTAGATGATCTGTAGATGTTATAGTTTTATCGCGTGGAATACTGTAGAATGAGAAACGCGTTCGCACTTTCGCCCGCAAGCTGTAATTAGTGTTCTCTCCAAAAATCCTAGATCACCCGAGACTCAAATCCAAACTTTGGCCGAAAGACAGATCCCGCGGTAACGCTCATCATAGTCAAGGTCCTTCCTAGAAGGCTTTGAAGAGGTGGGCTTTGTGACTCATTTGTGGAAAGCTTTGCCGGGCAGGCCGGCGAATCGGAGTTGATCGACGTCACATGAACGTCAATAGAGATGATCATCTGATCTGACGCCGATGAATTCATCTCTTGTGGGCCTATGGTCCTGGGACGTTTCTGTTTTCAAGGCTTGAAAATAAAAAGGGACCCTAAGAATCTTCCTGTTACTGCACGGGCAACGGAACATGTCTCATTGATGTCCATTCATACGTAATCATATTGGCTCCTAAAAAAAAAACAAAACACGTGGATGTTGTGATTTATCCATTGCATTGCCGGGGTAGATGATCGGAGGGGGTATGTAATCTTTGGGCGTGCTGACCAGTTCGGCCAGTTTGAGGTCGCCCCGGCATGCGACTTTTGGCCAAGGCAAGCTGTGGAGAATTTAGAATCAGTCCCAGTTTCATGGACACCAGATGTCAACACTTTGCAGGTCATGAGTGAAACATGCTAATTCACTAATTCATGATATTGCCATGCATTTGATATGTGTTCAGCGAAGTCGATTCAGAGCAAACCATGTGCAAAGACTGATGTTTCTAGCAGCTACTAGCCCTTTTGATCTAGATCAAAGGCATTGCAGTTGCTCGCTCCCAGCCTCAAGTTCGAGCTGCCCCCGTCGCTTTCCCTACTGTTCCAGCGATGCTTGGCCTGATCTTACTGGGGCTCTTGCCTGTCTTGCCTGCAGGGCCAGCAGGGCCAGCCTGCCAGAAGGGATCCCCAGGCTTATCGCTCTTGGCTCACAAGCGCCAGCTGCACAAATCAGCTCAGCCAGCACAGCCAGGTCCGCCTGAAACCGCTGGGGACATCTTCTTTCCCAGTTATAACTCCCCTTGGTGTCCTTGTGGTGGTTACCCCGAGTATTGTGGCCTCATTCAGACTGATGCGAGTTCTCAACAAGGTGAGGGATCAGATGGTCGCTATAACCAAACAGCTCAGTGCCATGAAGAAAACTGTGGCGAGCATTACCCGGCCAGTCCCTTTGCTTGTGCCAATGTGGGTGGTCAATGCATTGGTGTTGCGGGAAATTGCTTGTATTCCACATCCATGGTTGTGAACACTTCGGAGAGCTGTGGATCAAGGGAATGCTTCTGTGCAAAGGTGGCTCCGGGTCAGTGTACTGCAGAGAATTTCCCAGGATATGAGATTGTCCAGAACGGTGCTTATAACTTGACCACTGGCAAGAAATGGCACCCGGTTGGAGACGGCTCATCTTTTGTCTATCCACCCGACCTCCGAGCATGGGAGCCCGTGGGTGGCCCTGGAAACCATGCTTGTCGGGCCGACAACAGTTCTGACAACAATCCCGACTATTACCGCGTTCATAACATCCATTCCCTATCAGAATGCAAAGACCTATGCGAGCGCACCGATTTTTGCACCGGAATTGAGTACAGTGCAGGGCGCTGTGAGATCTGGATGAAATGCACGGGCATGCATGCATTTAAGGAGATCCCAGTGGAGAAGGGCGAGTTCACGTGTCTTCGTTATGGTTGGCCCATCAGCAAAATGGTTCCAGTGGGTCCTCCAGGCACAACTCACCCCTGTCGGGGGAGATCCAGTAGTGACAACCATCCAAAACATTATGAGGTTGTGACGGGTGTCACTGATATTGAGGTGTGTAAAGCATATTGTGCCGCGAGGACAGGTTTGCCCTGCAGCTGGTATCACTGCGAACCCAAATGCAGCGGAATTGAGTGGTCGCTGGGCCGATGTGAGCTTTGGTTCGTGGAAATTGAAGCCGTCAATCCCAATGTGGATGGCTTCACATGTCTGAAATTTGACCTGTCCGCCTCCTATTAAGACACCATCGGCTTCACCTGGGGAAGAGGCATAGCCCCAGCACCCTGAATGATTCAGGTGCAACTGTGCCTAGACTACAGGCTCAATGGCATGGGTCAAAATTCTCAATTTTCAATTTCAAACTTGGATGATTCGGGCAAAAAAGAGCCATGATCATTTTTTGGTGGCCCTAATTTTGACCCACAGCCGCTGGGCAGAGTTGCACCTCATGCCATAGCTGGCTTCATGTGCCACCTGCGCCATGGATCAGTTTTAGGAGCTTGGCGTGACTTCATTTCTCACGCAGCACCATCATGCCATATCATGCCTGATGCGCATGGTGCTGTGGAAAAAAGATGGCGCAGCATTTGAAAAAATCTGATGATATTGGAGCAGATTTTGGATCTTGCAACTCAGGTCCATTTACTTTCAACAAGTTGACTTTGGAACACTATCTGGGTTAAACCTGTTATAGTAATTACCTCTGGTAATTTAACATAGCTATTGTACAGTGGATTTTCCCATTGAAAATGGTGATTTTCCATAGTTATGTTAGTTTCCCAACAAGAGTTTTGAATCACCGAAGGCAAAAAAGCTCGGGATGCACAGAGGCCACAGAGGTGTGGCACTGATGGTGTGCCGCTGGTTGTGGTGGATTGTGGTGTGTGGTGGATTGTGGTCATCCCTTCTTGCGACAAAAATGACCTCCCTAAAATGGCCCCCGACTCAACCAGGGTTTCTGGGATGCAAAGCTTCTGAGATCCAAAGTACTGTTTTATGCAGTCGCTGGGACCCTGCCAGCTATTGCCAGCTGTGTAACTGTTGAAAATGAATGAAAATGAGGAGGTCTCTGAATGAATTTTCCTGTCCGGATTGACATGATTGGGAGATGTGACCACTACTGGTAGTTGACAGGGAGGTATTCATCCATTTGGATCCATTTAAGGCCCAAATATTGAGTCAACCACAATCCAATGGTTTATCATAGTGTTCCGCACTGAACTTGCAATTTTAAGTGAGATACCGTATTTTGTGTATATTACATGCATATACATGCATAATATTATATTTATACATGTAATATTATATATATAGTGATCATTTAGATTGAGAAAATACAAATTTGGCGTTGCCAAACATCTAACAACTTCCCCACAGCTCCAGATGCTACTGCAGGACGTGCCAGGCTTTTGCTACCGCAGCGGGCCTTCTTCGGCGGTGTTCGGAAAAAGGAAGCCGCGACGTAATAAGTGCAGGAACATGAATCCCTCATGAAGGATTGAAATTTGAACAATCCAGTGTCCAGGTCGGAGGATGCAGCCACATTTGGTATTTGGACATGATCTAAATTTGAGGATGACTCATTGGAGAGTAGGAAATCGCGACTTGGAATTTGCAGTTCCGAGAGCCAAGAAAGAGCTTCCCAAATCAGCCCCAGACATCTTGAACGGCAGGGCCCATTCATGATCATTCATGTATCGCCTGTTCGGATGGATCTGTGTGTTTATTTTTTCAGACGATCCTCCGATACTTTAACATACTGAAAATGGCCCAAGTGGTTCGATGGTTTCCCTATTTAAAAAAGGGGCGTTGTCCATAGCAAACTGTTAAATTGCATCGAATTGGATGGTATCCCATCAATATCCTATAAAATTCCAGAGTTCACATGGATAGATATATATATATATAGCTTAAATGCTTAAATCATCTTATATAATTCCACATATTTTTTCAGGCGAACAAGGCGCAGTGTCTCTACGAGCAGCAGATGGCACATGTGCTGGAAGTTCTCCAGGAAGCTGGCGGTTCAGCCGCCCATTTTGATCCCCGGATCATATTTATTGGTGCTATAGATCATTCCCTAAGGATCCATGTATGGAATATTTACCTACATTGGGATTATTTTAAATTACTTTAGGGGTCAATGTAGGTAAATATTCCATACATGTTTTCCTATTGGTGCTATAGATCTGGGTAAATTATAACGACCTCACTACGACCTCACTGGAAATCATGGTTAGTAAGGGAAATCATACCCTTTTATGGCCTTAATTCAGGTTAGTGAAATATTATAAATTGCCCAGATAGATCATTGTTTTAGATTGTTAATGTGTGTTATAGTTATACGGTGTTATACGTAATAATTAAATTATCATGAATCATTAATTTACAGTCATAATATGAATAGATGCAATCCATTTCACCAACAAAAAGTGTCGATGTTTGATGTCCAGGTTTTGTAGAGGGAATGTCCTCTGCTGTCCATCTCCGGGTTGACCTGGCTGATAGGAAGAGGAATTTACCACTGCCTCCTGTAAGTTTCCACTAATCGATCATACCTAACAGTTAAAATTCGTAATGGCTGGTTATGCTATACGTAATAGATGCCTTGCAATGATAAACACCCCACATCTTTGGAATAGACAGTTAATAGATGCCTTGCAATGATAAACACCATGTTCGGAAGTTTTTCCCGTGGGCATCTCCTGAATGCAGGAGATGGAGGAAAAGCCAGCGTCTCAGAGACCTGACTTTCACCAGCTATGACATCCGTGGTTGGTTCGATGAGTTACCCATGAAAAAATGGTGAGTTACCCATGGCATCCATAAAACATTGTGATTTTTCCACTTCGCAAACGGTTAAAAATTACCAGAGGGTATCATTTTCTGTTCTGACATCATTAGCCTGAGATACTCTGATATATTCTGATATATATATATATATAAATAGAGAGAGAGAGAGAGTCTGATAGTGGATCTTTTTCAAGAATAATGTTTGCTCCACTATTGGGTAATGACAAACTGTTTTTTTGGGATCTTGGAAACCATGTACATTTTTAGCATGTTAACACATTGGTAATACTCCCATTACCAAAAATTTCTAGGGGATTTTCCACTGCCACATTTGATTGCCGGATGTTAAAAATATACCCTCTGGTTATGACATTCACAGTTTGCCATGGAAAGATCCACCATGCTATTAATAGGTAAACCATCTATTTCGATTAGGGCCATCTATACCATGGCTATGTTAAATAACCAGAGGGTATGTTCACCATGTTTGAATCACCTTCACTAGACCTGAGTCTTGTCATGTCTTGACATGTCTCGACCGGCGATGCTGCTTCGGCTCGAACAGACCTTGAGGCGGCGCGCGTTTCAAGGTTTTGAGGCGGCGCGGCCCCCATGCGCCTTGGCCTCATGAGTTCCAGGCAGCAAAAACACTCTGGATGTGTGGCTGTGTTTGATTAAGATTCAACCCTTTATAATAGTAATATTAATAATAATGACAATGATATATATAATATATATAGAGAGAGAGATACTTGAAAAATAAAGTATACATATTATATAAGTACAGTATAGGCATAGGTATATGTCATATTATATGTACATGTATATCGCACTTATCAACCTCAAGACGGTTGTCATGTTCTCGGCTGACGTTTTTCATGCAGTGACTGAGGCGTGAATGAAGCTTCTTGGCCTTGCCAAATCTTGGGATCGTAGGATCTATGGAGCCGGGGTTCAAGGTGGTTAATCCATCCTATGGATGCCATAGAGGTTTCCTCATGGGGCTGTACCCAAAGCCAAAATGACCATTTGAATAATGCCATAGAGTCATAGAGGTTTTCTAGTCATGGGGGGGTACCCAAAGCCAAAATGATAGACCATGCCAAAAGATACAGCCATGGTGACTCGGGGATCCCCATGACTTAAGAAGCCCCCAAATCATGTCATTGGACGGAACCAAATATCACCCTCCTCGTTTTTGGATTTTTCTTTTGCTATAGGTGAATAGAAATAGTTTTGAGTGTAGCAGAATAGCAGAATGGGGCTGACAAGGATGAAATACGATCAGCTTTTGCACCGTTTTTTTCTCACTCCTCAGGTGTCCGACTTTGATTTGATGGGCATTCTTAAGTGACACCCCCCTGGGGATACTTGGGTGGTGCCCAATCTTTGTTACATGGGAACTCGAACCAAGGTTCGCCGGCTTGGTCCTGGTACCATGTTTGGCCATCGCCTCGAAACTTCGAGCAGGACCGGTTTGGCAAAGTTCTGCCTAATTGAAAAAAGGCTATACCTTCAAGTCATGTAGATCATGTTGCTGACAAATGTTCATATAATTTTGCTATATGTTGTTTATTTTGTTGTTTCTAATATTGTTGCTGGAATCCCACATGATGAATGGGTCTGAGTGGGCATGGTGCAAAATGCATGAAATTCCAAGGAAGCTTGGCTTGATTGCGCGGTATATTGGGTTTCAAGTTGACAGGTCGAGATTCTCCTCTCTCTTTGACCAACTTTGGGGGTGTCAAATGAACACGGAGTCATTGGAATGGTAGTTTTCAAAGGATCCTTACGATGAATAAACATCATCAAGAAACGATTTCTGGACGATGGCGGATTGATTGTGATCAACCACAGTGCACATATCATTGCTGCAAACTATGTCCAGCGTGATCAAAGTCTTCTTGTTCTTCAATGTTGACATGATCCATGTCTTGAGCTTAGATGTTTTTTGGCCACACCTTGATCAGGATGCCATGACATTCCCATGATCTTTCCCATGACATGTCCCATGAAATGCTTTGGTATTTCAACTAAGCCCCCCAGCACCCCGTCCTTAAATTCTGTCACCTTTAGGGAGGTATGATTAGCTGTTAGCCATTTCCCATGATTTTCAAATACTATGATTACCACTATGTAACTATGATTAACTGTATATATGTTCTATGATCATGATCACCTTTCCCCTTTGAACTTCCAATGTGATCCGTGAATTTCTAAAAAGATCATTATGATCTCAAAAAAAAAACATGTGTATTGCCATGATATTCCGATGATATAGCTGTGAAATCCTATAGGATCCCCAAACCGGCCCCAGCTGGGTCCTTTTTGAAAAGGACGTGCCACGTGTGACGCTTGGAGCTGTTCAGAGGGATACGTTCCCAAGCTCGGGGTCAAGGCAAAGTGGTGGGTGAAGCAATCGAAAATGGGCAATCCTATTGGCTTATGGATCACATGGGTATGATGGGAAGATATGATGGGAAAACAATGTGATGGGAATGTCATAGGAACATATAGAAACACTATGTGAAACTATCATTTGTTGAGAGCAACTCTTTCAAGGTCAACCACAGGTCGCTAGGGTCGGTGTTCATGAGAAGTCTTCCATTGCGACTGTGTCTCTGGTAGAAATTCCGCATCGAAGCGCGAGACTCGTTCCACTGGGGTCCACGCATCCAAGAATATCTGGTTGGTGGTTTGGAACATGGCTTTTATGACTTTCCATATATTGGGAATAATCATCCCAACTGACGAACTCATATTTTTCAGAGGGGTAGGTCAACCACCAACCAGATAAAGCGTGAAGAATGCATGTCTTTGGGTTCCCCAGATTTCGCATAAACGATGAATGGTGCACTGAAGTATCAGGCGTTGGAAGGAGCCAGCAATGAGGCCGCCTGGGGCCTGGTGAGATCATGGTCTTGGAGTTTCCAGCATGGCAATTCCTAGGCACATGTGTTGGGAAGCACAGGTTTAACTATGTTTGACCACCAAGTCATGAGTCATGATGAATCCAATTCCATCCATTTGATGTAGTTTGGTCCTCAGTTCCATGGGAGACGCAACAACTACTCTTCCATCATGCTGTAAAAAGCCCACGACGTGCTTCTCCGTTCCTGGGTCGCCTTCCCCTCCGGTAGTTTAAGAGCTCGGTATGGAAAATGGACTTTTTAGTTCGATGATTTACCCATAAAAAATGAGTTTTTCCACAGCAAACTGTTGAATGACCAGAGGATATATACCCACATATATATATATACTTATGTATATATATAGTTAAATATACATGTATACACTATTTATACACATACCCATTATATCCCTATGTTTGATGATAAAATCAACATTGGCATGCATTTAGTACTAGAGTGTATCCAATGTTTCGCTGGCCGCAGGAGTGCTGTTTGGCCACCTGCAAGTTGCATGACTGCAGCGATGGCTTTGTGGCCAACAGCAGCTATGACAGCAACACAGGCGTAGCGGTGATGAACCTGGCACAAAGTGGAGTCAAATCCATCCAACTTAGAAAACATATGTTGACCTATAAGATTGGGATGATTAATATCTCCAAGTCAATATATTCACTCACCTCAAAGCAGTGTAAGGAGATGGGGATGTGTCAGAAGTTGGGTATCAACGGACCAACAAGTTGGACGTTTTTGTATCTTATTGCCCTAAGCGATCCATTTGGAGAGGTCCCTAGTTTTTGTCGTATGCCCAACATGGTGCAGGTTCAGCGATGATTCGCTTCATCCATCCCAGCCCGCCAGGCGCCAGCGACGCAGAGTGTTGCGATAAGACTTGCAGCGCTGCATTGGAGGATGGCAGCTTTATGTGTGGCACGAATGAGAAGGTGCTGGGGACATGTGGGGATCACTGACTGGGATAGATAATGTTCATATACATTGATGAAGTTGATGAACATCCATTTGCCCGCTGTTTTGGTATTGATGAGGGGATATTGATGATTGGGATATAATGAGATAATGAACATTGGCCACGTTTTTTTCCAGGATAGTTGGATGAGATAATACCTGGCCTATACTCAATTACTGTAGTTGAGAAAATGAACATCCATTTACAAGCTGGTTTGGTGTTCTTTGTGGGTACAAGGTTTTGACCAACAGCCTGCTTGAGCATGGATCAAGATACAGGAAGGGGACAGAAACGAGAGGAACTGTGTGTATTATGGGTTATTAAATATGGAGGTATTGATGGATGTAACATTACATAGCCATAGACCTAACCCTAGTGAGGTCATTTGAGCAAGAAAACCAACGGGTCAACAAAAAGTGCTAGCAACCCTTTTGGGTGGGTAGAAGCAACCATATTGGTGAGGTACAACCATTGGACAATTGGGTAAACAACCAACAAAAAGACATCCCCGTTGTAGAATCCTGATCCATCCAGCACCAGCCATAGATTTTCACCATGGTAACTTGCATTTTTTGGGTACCCAGTTTTACACAACCCCAGTTCTAATATGTTCTAATACTTCACGGAAAGCTTTTTTCCAACTAGTGCCCCGGAGGTTGGCCAGCCCGACAAAGCAGGTGCGAGATTGGGACCCTAGCTGTGCTCCCCACCAGCTTATCTTATTGATGTTGGTTTTTTTTGGGGGTGATACTACAATTGGATATCAGTTGGTTTATTTTAAAGTCACAAGTGTCGGTGACCAGTTGGTGATGTTTGGTCTAGCATCTTGGAAAAGGTCCTGCCGCATCCCAGGGTCGCAGGCGTAATGGAAGGTTGCAGATCTCCTAATCTTCTAGATCCATCAATATTAACATCTGAATCAACATCCATCAACTTCAACCAAAGGTTGGCATGATTTTCCGAATCAACAATGAACTTCCGGCTTTTTTTAACACTTTGCATCCACTCTGGGTTTGTTTCCAGGGGCGGTTTCCGTGTGTTTTCAGGAAACGGTTTCCGCGCCGCGTACGCCACGGCAGGTGCGAGCGCAGAGGAGTGTTGCGAAGCCACCTGCGCGGCGTACGACTGCACTGGGGACTGGCACCTTGGAGGGTCTGCTTTATGGTGATGGTTCAATGGGGAGATACCCTCTGGTAAACTAACATAGCTATGGAAAATCTCAATTTTTAATGGGTGAATCCACTATAAATGGTGATTTTCCATAGTTATGTTAGTTTACCAGAGGGTATGGGGCTACAATGAAATATTAATGGCATGTACTCTCTGGTACTCAAACATAGCACTTGGACATCCCCTAAAAAATTTCTGTGGCAATGCAAAAATCAATAAACATCATCTATAAAGGAGGATTTTCAGGCCACATTTGAGAGGTCTGGAAATTTGTTACAGTTTGCTAAGGAAAATGGATGAAATGATGAACATGTTGTGGAATCCACGGCTCAGCTTGATGATTTTTGAGATTGATGGTAGTTTTCCAGAGTAAACTGCCACAAATTACCGGAGGGTAACCCCAATTTTACCCGTGTCCATTTACTGGTTTCAAAAATGTCTATTTTCCGTCACAGACGAGGGTCCCATTGACTTGTTAAGGTTTATTAGATGGTTTCAATTTCGTGTAGATTTTCCAAGCATGACGGAAATGGTATGGAATGGATTTTGTTCAATTATTATAGGTGGGAAAAAGGTTCACGAAGAGATTGGGTGAACTTTTTTGCATGAACTGGTTGAATTTTGGATGATCTCGGATGATCCCCGTTGGCAGATATTCACACAGTGTCTATTGAGATCGTATTTCTTGTTCGTCTTGCTCAAGAAGATCATTCAAAGGGCAGGCCATATCTAGGATGTTGCCTCCTCAAGATTGATTCATGCTGTTGTATCCTGTGGTTTCCTCTGGATCGTTTGTCCACTTGAGTCTGCATGGCTTGTGATCCCTTGAAATGAAACCTCTCAGGAGTCCAGAGTACGAGTCTTTTAAGTGGCCGATGTTTTGATGTGGATCAATCAGGGAATCAAAGAAGTTTTGACCAGCAGTGTACCAGGTATAGACCTTTTTGCTGTGAAACATCTGAAAACCAGTCTGGCTGTGTCGTTTTGGATTCTGAGCCGTGACGTCCCCTGAAGTGGAGACCTAGTTTGGATGTTGCCACCTTGGAGAAACCAGAAGCACTCATAATTCAACCATACAAAAAATATCCAAAAAAGACTGTTTGCCAATTAAGGTTCGTTTACCAATGCCTTCATGTCAATATGTTTCCCCGGCAAATAGGGATACCAAAGATGATTCTCTCCCCTCCTTCACGCTGCGCTAGCCGCAGCCATGTCACCTCTGTGTTCGAGGTCACCACATCCTTCGAAGATGAATTCCACTGGAAGCAGCGATGAGGAGTGCTGTGTGCCCCTCTGCATGAAGGCTTGGCCAAGCCGATTCGGCGATGGGGGAAGCTGAGGGATCTGAGGGAGCAAAATATCATAAAATATCTGCGAAGATTCATCAATGTTTGGCGCTGGCTTTTTGTGATCATCTTGCGGATGAATTCCATAGCAATTTTAAGTGCCGGCTTACTGGAGCCCATCACCTGCAGGTGGCCTGTGATTCGGGATATATCTTGGACCAAACGAAACTGGAGGAAGGTGGCACCAAAGATGACTGCTGTGTGAAGTCCTGTGAGCTCTTCACCTGCAACTTGGACCGACTGAGATGAACAGTTCATTCGGGTTGGGTGGTGATGGGTGGTGATGGGTGGCCCAGATAAACCACGGGGGTTTCACAATTTCGGGCTGTGATCCAAGAGGATCCAAGAGGAACCAGGTCGAATGTGTGTGATCGTTGATATCGATGGGAGGTGGAGCCAGAGATGATGGAAAGAATATTCTGACCACTCCTGACATTTGAAATATAGTGTGGGGACGTGTGGGGACGTGTGGGGGGGGCTTAGTTCGGTACCCTTGAAGCTGGGTTAGCAAAGCTGCACCCACACTGTGGTGAGTCAGGGCGAAACTTGAACATCCCACCAAATTGAAAAGTTACTGAACACTATAAGTCGCCTCACCCCGACCCCAAAGTCTTCATAGTTGCGCGGCAAACAATGAGCAAATGTTGTTAACTGGCAGTCCGATGCACCAGGGTAAGTTGTTGGACCATTGAGCTACTGCTTGGTCCATGCAGCTCCTGAAAAACTGATAGGCCTCTCTATGTCTTTCTTCTCGAAAGGACATCACTGGACTGTTGTTTTATTCTCAGAAGGACATCATCGGATGCAATAAGTGTGAATATAATCTAATCTATAGAATATATTTCTAGAATTTTATAGATTGATATAGATAGACAGATTGATACATAGATAGACATCCATAAACGATGTATTACTTTCCTATGTTTTTACACAAATTGGAGCTTTCACAAGTCATGTGGGTACCCCAGCTGCGTCTCAGGTGATGCTCAGCATGGCTTTGGGATTCCACCGCAGAAACGCAGCCAGTAGCTGAGCGACAAGAAAAACATCCGGAATGGGATTTTTCATGGGATTATCATGAGAAAATATAGGATAATCTCTATATAATCTCTATATAATCTCTATATAATCTCTATATAATCTCTATATAATCTCTATATACTCTCTATATAATCTCTATATAATCTCCATATATTCTCTATAAATGAAGGTTTCTAGCTGGTTTGATCAACTCTAAGATTGCGGAATTGCTGAGTCGATGGGTTTTTAGGTTTTCCCAGTGGGAAATCCACTAGGACTGGGGGAATCTGTAGGGAATGGTTTTATTTTTTGCGGTTCCCAGCAATGCAGATCCAAGTTGACTGGGGAATATACCCTGATCGCGAAATCCCGTATTGCATTGCTGATTGGTATGAAAATGTATGAAATATTGGCATATCAACCCACTATGGGATTTGGGATAACATGATATTCCTACCTGGAATGATGTGGTACGATACACAATCATATATTATGTGTCATAGTTCATAACATATATATATAGTCATACTAGATTCATACATGCAAACATGGACACGCACATCCAGATATCTAATGAGATGTACCCCATATCCATGTTAATATATATGTATATATATATACACGATATATACGTATATATATATACATTATATGATTTATGTATATATATACATAGGGTATATGTTGTATGCTAACTACTTGGAGGATCATCCCACTTAGGAACTGGTTAGGAACCCTGGCTAAAGTCCCCCAATTGGTGTGTGTGCCTTTTTTACCTGGGTGATACTTATACACCCACAAACACTAAATAACCAGTTAGTGAGCAGGATGAACCACCAAGTATTCAATATGTATATATATATATGTGTTTCTACAACAGAAACCATAACCTATTTATCTGGCTATCATAGGTATATATCATATAGGTCATCTCCATATACTGTACTTCCAATATCTATCCGTATATCCATGTATATATATATATCCTCTTAGGCATTAATCTGAATGTACACATGGATATATGAACATACAGCCACCCAGCGGCAGGCAAGCGGAGCGCTCTGAGGACTGCTGCGAGCGGCAGTGCCGCAGTCACGCCGCTGGGCGCGGAAACGTGTGGTCAATGAGTCGCCAGGGGTCCAGGCTTGAAAATAATGGGTATAGCATGGTGTAAGTATGGGATTTTAACCTCAAAGGATTTCAAGTTCCATGAGTTCGGATATGGGGCCCCTAGAACTATCCAATTATATATATCTAAAACATTCTAAAACTATGGTCATACATCCAACCAGACAGATGCACTTTTAAGGAAACTAGTTTCGGGGGAGTCGACCAGCTTGTTTGTCTTTGCCAAAACTCCTGGTAGTTGGGAATTTGGTTAACAATGGCAGAAATGATACATCCAACTGGTGCATGTGCTCAAGTGGCACTACCTGGTCTCCTTCGATGTGAGTGCTGCTTGAGCACATGTGATGGTTGTTGCATCCATATGTCCAAACCATCCTCTTAGGCAACAGCAGGAGAATCACAGCTCTTGTGAAAACCGTGCCTGCTACTCCTCGTAGTCGGATGCAATGGCGACCAGAGGCATCCGAAGTCTTTTGCCCTTGCTAACACTTTCTTTTTTGATAGCAACATGATGGCAACACTTCCTTTTCTGACAGTGACCTGTGCCGTCGTTTGTTGCGGAACTGCACGTCTGAAGGGAGGCGCTAGTAGCTCTTCTCGAGGACCAGGGAACTACATGGAACTACATCAGCAGCCAGGGAGACAAGCAAGCATGGTCCGATGTGGCGATGTTGTTAACAATTGCTGTGCCTGAAGATATCCTATGTCCTCGAAGCCTTGGTGAAGGCAGTCAGAATGGAAAACTTCAGTTGAAAGGCTGTTGGTGGTTCTCACTTGAACCCAAGAAAGCCCATCAAGGTGTGACGGCCATTGGCAAATCACTCGAGATTGCACGTCAATCCCCAGCCGGCTTGGTACTCTAGTGTTATGTCAACTGTGCCGAGCCATCCACCCGGATTTGTACATTATCACAAGTACAGGCTCATGGTTCTGGAGTTCAGAAACGTGATGGCCGTCAAGATCCCAGCATAGAAAAGCCTCGATAATGGCACCAGAATTCCCGTAACTGCTGCCGACCTGGCGGAGCTTGAACAAGGGGTTGGAGAAGGCGACATTGAAGAGGGACCAGACATCGTAGCATTGATATCTACAAGCGACATTTGCGTCGGAACTCTTGAGTTCATCAGCGACCTCTTGACCTCAACTGGGGAATCACAACCATCACAGCCAGGTGCTTTGGTTGGAGGGTCCCAGCTACAGATGTGGGGTTGAGGAGCATGCTGCAGAGCTGGCTGGTGCAGAGCCAAGCCGGTTGGAGAGGCACCCATGGTTCTTGTAAACGATGACAAGGACGATGACAAGGCCGAGGCATCAGCCCCTGTAAGCGGAATGAAAAGAGAGAAGCCATCATTTCCTGCCAGAGAAGTGAAAAGGGAGAAGCCAGGATCTCCAAACAGAGGAGTGAAACGTGAGAAACTCATGTGTCCCAGCCAAAGAAGACTCTTACATAGAGCCCGTCCAACCACAAAGCCAAAGCCAAGGCTCAGTCAAACCCCATGCTAAGTCGAATGGCAAGCAGTTGGGCAGCCGAATTCGTTAGTTTCACTTGAGTCATCAACTTGCTGGAGTTTTTTTCATCGCACATGTGATTTTTTCTCCAGTCAACAGCAGAGAATCAGAGTTGCACGAGCACCAAAACATAGAGTGAATGCCAGCCACTTGCCTGGAACTGTGGGCCAGCCACGCATGCAGCTTGCAATATTCAAACTTTCAGTGCTGCTTAAGCACATGCACCAGTTTGATGTAGAATTTCTGCCCTTCTTAACCAGCATCCTCACTACCTGGCCGCAGAGCCTCCCATGATGCCAGCAAGGTCTGCAGTGACGGATGGACAAAGGACCATACCCATGATGAGGCTTTCGAATCTTGGCCTATGGTGGATTCTCTGAGAGAGTCGCTTTTTGTTGGGATCACTTGTTTGACTAACCCAAAACTGTGGCAGCTGTGGCAGAAGCTTTGATTCTGTAGAGGGAAGGTCCAGGTACAGGGGCACAGAAAAGCTGAGCACCTCAGTTGAGATCTTTTTGATAGAATGTAAAACATCTTGGACACACTTTTCAGCTGAGTGACTTTAGCAATGGCCAACCAGCTCCAAGCACTTGAAACCCAAACCATCCAAGGATCCCTCAGATGAGATGTGCTGCCTCATGCAGTGCCAGTCCTTCCAATGTCCAGCAGGGTGGATCTCCAATCCCGTTCCGCGACTGTCTAGTCCAGATTGGGGTTGAGGTAGCTCCTGTGCCTGCCCCGGTGATATTCGCACATTTTTTAGTGGATGAAATATATTGAAATGGTGTAGACCATTGGATGCAAAATGGTTTGTCGTGTTGATGCCATATGCTGCCATGTGACACATATGGTTTTGTCTCAAAATGGACGGTTTACCCCTGTTGATGGCTATGAAGCAGCCAAGAGTCAGGAAAATTATTGAGTTGATCGGGTTTAGCGCGTATTGCCTCATTCCATATATACCGTATTTATTCATAGGGTACGAGTCAATATGATGACCCCATATGGATTGTGAGAGGCTGTGACAGTGAAATACTGAAATTAATGACGGATTTGGCGGGTCCATGGGCACCCCCAAGTGTCACAAATAGATTCCCAGCAGAGACGGGGCCAGGTACACGGTGTTTATGACATTGGAAATGTCATTAGCTGGAGAAAACCAATGATCTTAGATTCTCTCCGTTAATTTTCTCCGTTAATTGGTCTATAGAGTCTATATAATTGAATCGTCGTGTTGTGGTCCTCGTGTCGAGGCGAAGAAAGGAATGATCGGCAACACAGCGGAGATTTGTTGTTTACCTCCTTGCGATTCGCACAACTGCAGTGCGCAGGTGCGTCTAGGTGGCGACAAGTGTCATTTCAATTCTTTCCAAGGGAAAGTATATAATTACCCATTGAAGAAGACCTTTGTTGGCAAATCTGCATTATGACAGTCACTGACAATCCTCTAAAAAGGCAACTTGAAATTCTGATTTCAGGGTCGGTGGCCTTTTTTTGTGTTGGCAATTATAGGGCGCATATCTTAAACCTGTTGTTTTTTAGCACGTGTGTTTTCGCGCAGGCGAACACGGTCGTGAAGGATGGCGCACATGGACCCTTGGTGAAGACAGTTGCGGATCCACCGAGGAGGCCAAGATCATATACGTTCTAAATTTTATACATACAACACAATATTGCATATATTTATATTTTATTATATTATATTATATTCAATTATAATATATATATATATATATATATACACTATCAGATACAAACATATATCATACTTTTGTACGTAGACACATGAATAACCACCTGGTTCTTTTGGGGGTTCTGAAGCCATGGGGGGTCCCCAAGTCACTGAGGACGCACGGATGAGGCCTGCTGTGAGAAAACCTGTGCTGCTCACAGCTGCTCCAAGGGATTGGTGGCAGTAGAAGTGCGTCGCTTGGTCGACTTTGGATTTTGAATAGGGAAAGTTAGGAAATTCCTGGTCGAATTCTGAGAATTCTGTAAAAATTGAAGATGTTACGTGATTTTACCAGAAATGACTGGTGAAAAATGGGAGTTGAGCCAACAAGACGTGGATTTGACCACTGAAACTTTGGTTTTTTCCAGGAAGAATGAGGAGTTATAGAACGAGGTTAAGGGAGAATTATCCAGCAAAGATGTGTTTCCTGTGGGGTGATTTGAGGAAACATCTACGGGATATTAGAGGATGGTCTTTCGGCTTTCCCTTACACAATTCCGTTGAATCACTGGATCTTGGGATTCTTCCCCAGCAAAACTTGGGGATAAAAGTAACAATGTAATTATGGTTACTGACCACTCCTGTATCCAGCTAGAGGTGTTTCCGCCAGAGGGTTTTATCCATTTCAGTTAAGCGTGCGGAAACATGCAGAACAAGTAGAACCTGCACGAGGCGGGTGGTGGAAGTTTCCAGCAGCAAGAAAGTAAACATGTGGATAACATGGAGATATGATCACAATGGGGTATATGTTGGGAATGAATGATGGTGATGAAGGCGAGATTGCCCTTGTATGATATTGTATGGCTGCGTATGGCTGCGTATATCCCCTTCCCAGGATGTTTTCCGATTTTCATGTCGCGGACACCGTATCTAAATCGTCCAAAATGGTTGAAACCCGCATGTCCGGTTTGTAGATGATTCACCTAGTACTCTCTGGTAAATTAACATAACTATAGAAAATCACCATGTTTAATGGGTATATAAATCAACTGTAAATTGCAATTTTCAATAGCTATGTTAGTTTACAAGAGGGTAAATATAGAGATGTTCCATTGCCCGGTGAAATGGGGGTTCGCTCGGTGGCCTTCCCCTTAGGAGCCCAGAGTGTTCCGGGCGACGACGCCACCTGTTGCGAAGTCAAGGGTGGGGGGCCCCAGATTCAGGGAAGGAGCGGCCCAACAATTTTCAACAGCGCAGTACATGTAAATATCTTAGTGTCTATAAATGGAGGTGTTAATTAATGGGGAAATCATCTATAAACAAAGGATTTTACATTGCCACGTTTGATTACCAGATGGTATTGAATATTGAGAAACCAGATGTGTATGCAATCCACCCAGACTTGTGGGTCAGCAGTGCTTCGCCAAACTGGTCATGCGTGTCAATTAATATGCTGATAAGGGATCAGAATGATGATTGCAAGTAGACTTGAAGGCATCAGGACCGATCTTCCCATCAAACCTCATGATTACGGCCAGTACTCGTACCATGCCAATTGGTTGTTCTGCAAGTCAATCTTTCAATGCATGGACAATGAGTCTTTCAGCCAGAGATTTCACTCCAACTACTAACCGTTCAGTTTTTGTGATACCAAATGGCTTGATCTCCAGCTGTCCCGCTGGCTGCGGTCCTTCCGCAGGATGTGAAGAGATGAGGAAGCTCACAAAGCTGAAAAGCGGTGAAAGTTGCAATGCCTTGGCCAAGGATCTGACACAGCTGGACCTGGATGATTGATGGGTCGGCTAAACCATAACTTGAAGTCTCGCTTCCGAAGTCGGGATACTGGGAAAAGACTTGGAAGACTGTTCATGAGATTTCATGAGAGTTCATGAGACATGTGGCTTCTGAAAAGACAGAGGCATCAAGAAGCATACTGTAATCAATGGAGGAGCACCCGGTAGTGCCACGCGTCAGGAGGATTGCGGCAGCCATTTTGGCAGCTTCGTGAACAGCAAGAAACGGGCAGTGTTTGTGGCTTGGCAATCGAGACGACTCAGGGGCAAACACCCCATTTCTCCCGGCCAATCTTGTGAATGGTGGCCAAGTATAACAGCCCCAATCTATTGTTCTGAAGGGATGGTTTTTGTTGGTGGGGATTGTTTTTGATTTTTTTTTGTTTTCCAGCCTGGCTTTGTGGTTTTTGTGGCTTCTGTAGCTTTTGTGGGTGTGTGTCTTTTGTGGCTTTACCATGCACCAACTATCTATCCATCTATCTATCGATCGATCTATCGACCTATCTAATCTAATCTATAATCTAACCTAATCTTATCTTACTTAACATTATATAATATAGTTTTATCTTATTTTTATCTTATTGCACCTTATCTATTTATCTCTCTGTCTAATCTTTCTATACAATCTATCTAATCTATCTAATCTATCTAATTTATCTAATCTATCTAATCTATCTAATTTATCTAATCTACCTAATCTATCTAATCTATCTAATCGATCAATCGATCTATCCATTCATCTGTCTGTCTATCTATCTAATCTATCTAATCTATCTAATCTATCTAATCTATCTAATCTATCTAATCTATCTAACCTATCTAATCTATCTAATCTATCTAATCTATTTAATCTATCTAATCTATCTAATCTATCTAATCTATCTAATCTATCTGTCTGTCTGTCTGTTTGTCTGTCTGTCTGTTTGTTTGCCTGTCTGTCTGTTTGTCTGTCTGTCTGTCTGTGTCTATATTTATATACACACCTTGTATGCCTACATATGCCTTAATCCAGCCCTCAACAGACTTTAAATAGACCCTAAGGCAACCCTAAATAAACCCTAAACCCTAAACCAAGCTTTGAAAAGACTAAACCAACCCTAAATAAACCCTAAACCAGACCTAAACGACCCCAAACCAACCATATACCAACCCTAAATAAACCCGAAACCAACAAATCTAAGCCAACCCTAAATAACCCTAAATAAACCCTAAACTAACCCTAAATAAACCCTAAACCAACCCTAAATAACCTTGAATAAACTCTGAACCAACACTTAATGAACCTTAAACCAGCCCTAAATCAACTCTACATAAACCCTAAACCAATCCTAAACCAATCCTAAATGACCCTAAACCAACCATAAACAAACCCTAAACCAACCAGCACTATGATAGCATCCAATGCCACTATTTAGACACAACACGGTTATGTTTCAACATATTTTCTACATGTTCACTAGGTGCATGTTATGCATGGAAAAATCGATTGAAACCATGGAAAACTCAATTGAAACCATGGAAAACTCAATTGAAAACTATGGAAAAATCGATGAACACTTTGGTTAAATCAATGAACACCACGGAAAAATCGAGGAGTAACAGTTTTACTCCAAATTTCGATGAAAAATCATAGAAAAATCGATGAACAGTGCAAATGGCAAATTTTAGCTCCAAATTTTAGCAAAGTACAGGTTTTTGTTCCAAAATGTAGCAAATAGCAAGGAAAAGTGCCCCAGACTGGTCCAGCGGGGCTAGGCCACGGGTAAATTTATGGTCAGTATGGTGTTTGTCATGCCCCAGTTGAATCACATGGATCATCTGGGTCTGATGTTTCCACCGAGGCCAGATGTGACTTCGACCGTAGCCTTGGACTTTGTCGATTGAGCTCCAATGAATCGGATTGTGTTGACCACTGACTGCTGTGAAGCTCCCCACAAAAGAGAGCGGGAGCTGATGGGCTGCTAATGGGCAGCTGCAGGCTTGGATTGGTGATGGTTGATGACGGAAAGGAAGCATCCAATCTTTATTTTGATGTTCAGGTTTGCGTCCCAAAGGTTGATGATATTCAACTTTCAACTTTAGGTCAGTTTGGCAATTGCCAAAAATGCTGGAGACTGGAGACTGGTGAGTTTCCCCATGTTGATACGGAGGCTCTGGGGTGAAATATGCAAAACTGGTGGCACATCAGTCCTATCCCGCCACTGGTGGTAAGCCATAATCCCAAGGTCCAAACTATTATTGTCCCTTCACATCCTGGATTTTGTTTTTCCATGGTTTTACCCTTAATTTTCAAACAAAACCATATGGGGTCTCTCAAAATGGGGGTCCCCAAAACCATAGGTTTCAAACAAAAACCACAGTGAATTTTGGATGACTTGGAGGTACCCCTTTTTGGAAACCTCCATGCTAAACATGATCAAACCTGCGGACCCTTGCCGCCAATCAGCCCACCAAGGCGCGGGCAATGCTTGCGTGACTGCCTGCGCAAGCTGGCGGTCTACGAGACCTCATGGTTGCGGAACATGCAGTGCCCACGTTTCGTTGTGGATGGGAAAGAGACGCCCTCGAACTGGTTAGTTGATGAATAATGATGGTTGATAAATGTTGATAATGATAAATAAGGATTAGTAGCTACACCATATCATCATGCAGTCCGTATCCAGACACGATTTTTTGCTGTTCCAGTTTAGTTTTAAGGGTGTCGGCAGCATGTCGGCAGCGTGATGATAGATCAAAGGAGTAGCATCCGGTAGCCCTGATATTGGACGTTGGAAGACCATAAAACTTCCAAAGCCTTTGGATCAATGGGTCACAAATGGATGTGCAGGAGAAGATGAGTCATGGGAATCCCAAGATATCATCCCACTCATGGACTTGACAAATTGAAAATATGATAATCTTCGCCAAGGCTTTATACAGACGGACAGATGGGCTGATCTTTGGCACTACTTTGGTGGTGCGAATTTTCAGGTATGATCTCGAAGGTGTCGCAAAGGCGCGGAATTCGCACCTGCAACTGATGGTTGGATGCACTTGAACTGAGATTATATACCTGAGATGCATGGACACAATCTGGGCAAAGACGCAAAATACGTGGCATCGCCAAAGAACCCTGAATCCTTAACATATCTTGACATGGATTGTATCAGTGGCATCCCATCCTTTCTCTTTGCAAACAGCACCTGTTGAGAAGTCAGGAAAGGGCCTGGGACCCACAAATAGGACATATACCCCACGCCAAGTCCCATCATATTCCCATGATTGATCATGGTTTTTGTCCACTCCAAAATGATCATAAAAATTGGTTGAATTATAGTGACCTCAGTTCGTGACGTCACTGGAATGATGGCGACTGTATAGGGGGATTATCCCAATGATAGGGAGATCCACCATCTTGACATATACCCAGGCAGCAGAAGACTGCGACGCGGTGCGCTTGCCAGGGATCGGTGTTAGAGATCATGCCCGTGATTGGTGAGTTCAGATCTGTCATATTTGATCATCTTTGGGATGGGCATGATGATGATGATGATGATGATGATGATGACGATGATGATCCGCAATGAATTGCGTATTTGGAGGATGAACTGAACATAAAACCGCAACGTATTCACAGAAATTGTGTGTGGAACAGGATCGAGTAAACCTATATTTGCACCAAATCGTTGCCAGTGCATGATGAATCCACGTCTTATGCAGAGGGCAGTCAGCACGGTCAAACAATAACAAAAATAAGTGCAAGAAAGAGACTAGGTAGACATCTAAGATATCTAAGTACCAAGTTGTCCACAAGTTTTCCAAGCTGTTGCAACCTTTCACCAGACCAAACACCTTTCGCGAAAAAAAACACAGACAGGTCAGGGAGCTGCAAAACTTCATCGAGACATCCAACAAAGAGGCAGGGAACAAGTCATGAGTGAAAAGTTGGAGTTTTCACCACCAAAAACGTGGATTTAAGCCACAGGACATGGAGATTTCATGAGATTTCATAAGATTTGATGTTGATATGGGGTTATATAATTTACCCCAGTTTAAACTAAGATAGATCTGCACAATCCGTGCAAAATCCAGGACTGATCTACATAAATGGATATAAATGGTGGAAAAAAAGAGTTGACTGGCAGGGTCACCAACAAACCTGGGAGATGTTTAGATGCAGATGTGTTCCATAGGGGATGTTCCCAAAGTAGTTTTCTTATTTCGGATTTGGATTGATGAAATAACACCCAGGATTACAGAAACATGTAGAAAGCATATGAAAGCATATGATGTGTCTGAAAACTGGAGCCCCCCCAAATCCATTGGTTAATCATGTTCCCAAATTGTCCACAATTACAATTGCCATCACTGGGGTGCATGTTTAGACGCACCCAAATTTCAAGATGTATGATATTGAGAAAACAACCCATGGTTTTGGATATGTTGATGACCTTAACCAGTTTCAAGTTACTTGGAGGGTCTAGGTGGTTATTTCAGATACTCCAACATCAACTGGTGCTCGAAAAAGCTCAAGCAACATCGGCAGTGGTTAAGACACCGGGTGCCCATGAATCGGCATCATTTGACATGCAGAGTCTGTATAGTATATATACGTATATATATAATATATATATATATATATATAACTATATATATATATATTATATATATTATATATATTATATATATAGGTTTTGTGGGAATGTACCATGGAAGCATAGATCATCTCAATGACAGTCATGACATGCATTCAAAAGTGGTTTGATGATTACACCGGCACAGCGCCAACCATTTGAGAACCTGAACGATGGCCCAAGCACACTCTGAGATGTGTGAGTTGCTGGCCTTTCTCAAAGAACAAGCGCTGGAGCCACAACATGAGGACTCGGGGGCTGCCACGTTAGCTGCTCCCAGAGGCTTTGGATCTGATTTCAGAGCTGGTTTCAGAGCAATGCTTGAAGTTGATCGAACAACTTGAAGCGCAAGCCGTGGCAGAACCTAGTGCCCAGACTCCTGCAGATGTTGCAGACTCTTCTCGGAAGGGTGCATCTTTGTGGGCGTGCGGTAGCCCCTTTGTACCTCCCTGCTACATTGCGCACAGCCCCTCCAGACAATGTCACTGGGGCATATCCCACAGGCCGTGCCCATGCACAAGCCAAGAACATCGCAACACAGGTGTTGCACAATAGAACCAGACAATTGCGGAAGTTGGCTGACCAGCATCAGAAGTTTACAGCGGCAGAGAAAAAGTGTGCAACCTTGCAAGATCAAGTGAAAGTTATGGCGGATGAAATTGCAGAGCTGAGAGAGCAATTGCAGATTCAGAAGAATATCTCCCGTGTTGTGCACAGTCCGGGTGTTACTTGGCAGTATCAGAATTATTGCTGGGAGGCATTTACATCTGAGGGAAACGAGAAGATGCATAAGGCGTACTGGGAGTACCTTAGCGGGAGTCCCAACAGTCGCTATTCAACCATAAGTTCTGGTGGAGTGGATCGGTTGGTGGATTTCAAACTGATGCAGCAAAAAACACATGACAACGCAGACAATGCGCCTTTTTCGTTTTTCGGCGTGCGTTCCTCCGCAATGGTCAACCACTGCAGCTGATTACCTGCATCAACTGGAAGAAGGGAATGCAGTGTCCTTCTACAAAGCAGTGATGGACCCTCTCATTTGGAATGCACTTCTCCATATTCTGCGAAATAGTGGTCTGGGACACGCATGGGACAAGAACAGTGACTGTTCCTGCATGAGCAGGGCAGAAATTGAAACTGTCTATCGTATTGAGAACACTCGCCTTTGGCATCGATACAAAGCAAGGTTAGCCGCAATGCGGCAGGACCACGCTGCATCCAAAGTTTCCGTTGTTTCTGCAGATCTGGATCTTGATGGCTGTGGCAACTTCTTGGGCGGATATCAATGGACTCTTGACTGTGGCAAGGCATTGGCTATGGACCTCAGATGAAAAAAAATTGTTGCACGGTACGTCTTGGGCCAACGCACATTCCATCGTCCGAGAGGGGTTTGACCACCGAACCTGCGAGCGTGCTTTCTATGGTGCTGGTGTTTACTTCGCATGTGCAGCTTGCAAGAGTCATCAATACACTTGCCACCAGCACAAAAAATGCTGTGAGTGCAATCACACCAGAACGTTGATCATTGCCCGGGTTGCGCTGGGTGATGCTTACATTGCAACAGAAACGAGGAAGAATGAGAGAAGGCCGCCACTCAGAAGCGATTTCTCCGGCATGTTTGACTCTATTATGGTAAAGCCTGGCACGATCAAGGGTCATCACAACCAGCAGAAAATTCACCAAGAGTTTGCAATTTTTGATAGAAAACAGGCTTACCCTGCCTAGGTTGTTCAGTACTCAGTGTGAGAATTGGTTCCCAGAAGGTATGACTATCTTTTAAGGATTTGACCACAAAGTTTGGTCGTTTTCTTTGCAGTAGATTCAGCCGGTCGTTTAGAGGTACTAGGTTTCACCCATGCCCAGATGTTGGGACCTGAAGTCGTGAAGAACATCACTATCATCACTTTTCAAGCATGCCGAGAGGTCAAAAATAGCAGGCCCAACTCCTGACTGAGAATGGAAAGCGTATCATGAAACTGGTTGGTGGTTTGGAACACTTTTTATTTTCCATAACATATGGGATGTCATCCTTCCCATTGACTTTCATATTTTTCACAGGGGTAGGTCAACCACCAACCAGATGATTATTCACCATCATTAACCATCATTAACCATATATTCACCATATATTATCCATTATTAATAGTATATATTCCCATTAGATCCCATTAAACCACCAACCGTATCTTTTCCCGGTGAAGCCATGCGTTTCAGGTGTCCGCGGCTCCAGCCCTGACGCGCCATGTGGTGGGAAGCCACGGTGGTGCTGGGGAATGTGGTGTATGATGAACACCAACAGTTGGTCATGGCCATCAAAAAACATAAACTTACATCATAAATCCAGATGTTTTAATAGGATAAAGATGGTTAAATCATCGGAATATGGGGAATAAAACTGATCCAACCATCAATGATTTAGTCAATGAATAGTAGACATGAGCGTGTCTGAAAATGATGAATACTCCCCAAATAGTCTTCCCAATTGTGGTGGTTCAAATAGGGACAACGAAGATTGGCCATTGGATTTTGGGGTATAGTTTCAGCACATGCTCAAGCACAATTGTTGGTGGCTAGATAAATGAATTATGACTAAGATGGTAAACACAATAAGAAGCCACCACTTGATTATATATGGGGATAGTTTCAGACACTGGGGAGCACTTATGGCTGTTTGCTACAGCTGCTACATTAGGTGAAACCTGAGGGTCTTGAAGTGAACCAAAAGCCAACCAGTTCCTAATTGGTGGTTTGAAACATGACAATCCCGACTAATATTTTTCATGGGGGCGGCTCTGCAACAAGGCTACCAGTCTTTGGACTGATAGGGCTGGATTTTCGCGTTCAAGCATCCAATGCAGGGCCAAAAATGGGAGCTTCAAGCGAATCCTCCACCATTGATGGGTTGCCACACAGGAATGATTTGATTTATTTTATCAAGGTCTCATAGACGTTAAGTTGTTTTTGATGTTCATAGATGTTCATAGATGTTCATAGATGTTCATAGATGTTCATAGATGTTCATAGATGTTCATAGATGTTCATAGATGTTCATAGATGTTCATAGATGGTCATAGATGTTCCTAGATGTTCCTAGATGTTCCTAGATGTTCCTAGATGTTCCTAGATGTTCCTAGATGTTCATAGATGTTCATAGATGTTCATAGATGTTCATAGATGTTCATAGATGTTCATAGATGTTCATAGATGTTCATAGATGTTCATAGATGTTCATAGATGTTCATAGATGTTCATAG
>Ga0126342_10002975_pt1 | contig 27382 bp, 33 predicted proteins | sample Cyp1metagenome_FD_92528 | JGI IMG/M metagenome (GOLD analysis project Ga0126342, IMG submission 92528) | Coral microbial communities from Lord Howe Island, Old Settlement Bay, Australia - Cyphastrea 1 metagenome | ecosystem: Host-associated > Invertebrates > Cnidaria > Coral ... | reverse complement strand
GACCTATCTTGTCCAAAGGGACGGGTTTTCACTTCAGGTGCTTTCTTACAACAGAAAGCAGTATACACCTGTGTATGCTTGACCGAAAAAGAGGGGAGTGCGGCAGCCTACTAAACCAGCCTATGCATAGCCTGCATATGTGTGTGCAATAGGGCACCACCCAACGCTGCTATATGACGCAACATGATATGACACAAGTGACTCTGCAACGTTAAGCATCGGTGAACCGAAAGACTATAAATCAATTCGACAATACAATACCATGATGTATTTAGAGATATTGCACGGCAGCACAACATGATGCCGCCCGGTCCCGTGCCCCGGTCCCATACCAGTCGGTGCAATGCAAGTATCCATGCCCACTTCATTAAGCACACAGACGACAAACAGCATGCGTATTCTACACATGGACGCACAGTACATGCACACCTACCCACCTGCAAACTCACTCACCAACCAACCAAACTACTTTGCCCACCTACCCGCCAGCTGGGCATCAGGCAGTGGTCTGATTCGAATCTGAATCGTTTGGTACCGACAGACGGACAGACAGACAGAGACAGATAGATGTTACGTACCCATATACCCACCCTATACCTACATACGTACATACATACATACATACCTACATACTTACCTACATACCTACCTACCTACATTCCCATATACCTGCATGCCATTACATACCTACATAGTTACATACCCACATACCTACATACCTATATACCTACATAGCTACACACCTACCTACATACCTACGTACCATTATACCTGCATACCCATACACCTACATACCTACATTCCTACATACCTACACACCTACATACATATGTGCATACTCACAAAGGATATGGTAGGGAGTTGCCAAATCAATGGGGAGATCCCTGTCTCCTATAGAATGGTGTTCTTGTCCCCAACAAGCAAATGGTGTTAATGTCCCTGACAATGTAATGGATGACCCAACCAAGTGTTATACCTAGGCGCCCTGCACCAAGTCCGGCCGCAACCTTTCTCCAATGGCTGCAAGCGAATGATCCCACCCGCCAACAGGCACACCTGAGCCTTTCCCCCTTGGGCTGCGGTGAACACATGGGAGATCCTGGGTTGCAATCGGATACATCTCGAACAGGCAGCATTTCGTGATTCCCTCTCTTCTGTAAATTGTTCGAGATGCAATGAGATGCAGTGGTTGGAAGTGGAATCCGGGTTCGCTGTACCCCGCTTTGTATTATTCAAGCAAAACGCAAAATGGTAAGACGGCTTGGCTTTTCTTTCACTTTGATGCTTGATCCCCTTTGGAACCTGAAGACGGGAGTCGGATCGCGCTCTCGTCATGGGGACTGTAACGGCCGAGCGCTAGGCATTCACGCAGGATGCTGGGATCCATGATTTTCGTCAAGGCATCTGCCAATTGGGCTTATGAGGGAACCCACCAGATCTGGATTCCATTGTTGATGTGCTCTTTGATTAGTTTGGCCTGCAACAAGGTCCTGAACTCTTGACAACGGGGAGGAGCATGATGGCTAACCAAGCCAAAGGGGGATTTACAGTCAGGGGTTATTATAGATTGAGATTTGTTATTGGTAGTTTTAATGAGATCTTGAACTGGTAATGGTGGTGTTGAGGACTTGTCATCTTCTGTTGGTGGAATGGCTGCAAATGCCGGCGGCAACTTGAGCAGCTGGTCATCTGCCATCTGCGATTTGAAATTTCCATCCCTCGGCCATGCCCAATAGAGGCGAGTCCATGACAGGATGTCTACCGCTCCTGCAAGCCTCTGCCGGCAATATACTCACCACAGCTTTCTGAATTTTCTACGAGTGCCACACTATTGGGTTTACTGGACTATCCTTGTTTTCGCCAATGTCTTTGTGACTGGCCATGATGATCATTCCCTGGTGGGAGTCCAGTGTCTTTTCGGGCGCAAATGACGCGTCTGAGACTGCTACAAACCGCAGGGTTACATTGCTGCTGACTTCGGCTTCATGTAAAATTTTGTTGGCTTCAAAAAATGTGGAAATTTTGGCTTTATTGATTTTGCTCTGAAGATATCCCAAACGACTACACAGGGCGCGTGTTAGTGGCTGCATATTGAAGGGATCCCACCAAGGCACGACGTCCTTGGCATTCTGTTTCATTCACCGGTTCGTTGGGTGTAAGTTTGCGTGCTTTTGGAATGAAAATTGGATGAATGCCTTTGACGTATTGTTTTTGATTAACCCAAATTGAGTAGTCTTCCTTTTGATTGATTTTCAACCCTGTGAAGGTAAACTCCCTGCTCTTTTTGCTTCCAAACGGGTATTTCTTTTAAAGTTCTGGTGAAATCTCGGTGAGCCACAACACAGTCCATCATCAACGTGTATTCCTATGAGACCCTCAGTCCTTTGTTGATTGTCCCTCAAGACAAAAGTGCATGGGTCAAATGGAGCTGAGCAAAATCCCAGCTGTTCAAGGCTTTGTTTCAACTCTCGGAGCCAAAGAAATGGGACGCCCACTCTGCCGTACGTACCTTTGAGTAACTTCACATTTTGATTTCAATGTCATTTTCTCCTTCATGTCTGGTGGAGGTTCCATTCCAAGTACTCTGCTACTGTCTTCAGTCCCTCGTAAGAATGCCGTTTTGATATCAAAACTGTGAATGGCCCAGTGCATGCTGGCAGCATGTTGCATGATGAGAACCCTTGAAAGTTTTGACATCATCGGGCTGTCACGGGGAATTTGATCCACCATAGGATCTTCAAAGCCAAGCACTACAAGTTGGGCCTTTGGCATCTGTCGATTGGGAATCGGATGAGCAGCATTTTTGGAGGATTGCGCAGATTCTGGAGAGTTCGCGCTGACAACCTCCTTCCAAGTGAGAGTCTGCCTACATCTCATCACATTTTCCTGTAAGACCTGATGCCGGAGAATTTTGGAAACAGTTCCTGTGGCTAACCAACTATTGATTTCTTTGGTTTTAGCTTCATCGAAAAGATCTTTTCGGATGCATTCAAGCTGGAAATCTTTACTTCACTTCGTTGGCGTTTCGCAGCTGACACAAGAAAGGCCATCTCCTGTGGTCTGGTTTCTTCTTTCCAGTGGTCAATATCCCGTTGATTTACATCAATATCAAACCTATAGACTTGATTTTCTTGAAGATGGAAACAGCCCTCTTCTTCCACATATAAGCCATTTTCTTCACTGGGACAGGAGTCTCTATGGCTAATTGGTTTTGAGTGCTGATTTCATCAGCTCGTCCGTGTGGATTGTCGGAAGGAATGGATTGAATCTCAGGCTCGCCATCTGGCTGATCGTGTGCTGGTGATCTGACATCTGCGGGAAGTGGTGTCGCTGTGGAACCGGGGATTGCTCCAGTTTCTGCAGGTACATTGGAACGTCTGCCCGCATGTCCTTCTTCTGGTTGGGTATCTTGAGGTACAGGGCTAATTGGTGTATTGGGGTTATTTGGTACTTGACCATGGAATTGGACCCCTCCCCTGGTAGGGACCACGGTGGAGGGGCTTTGTGGATGAGTGCTATTCATGTCTGGGGTATTGCGGAATTCCTCCATGGCTGATAAAGCTCGGACATTCTCGGGTGCTACTCGATACAGCTTGTGTTGACGTGTGGCCCAAACAACAATTTGACTTGCCTGGATAATGACCTGCATAGGACCCACCCAATCACCATCGGATTCCACTTTCTTCTTCCACATCATTACCCATTCACCTTTCTCAAAGAAACCCTGATGCGGTCTACTTCTTTGTACTATGGCACTACGCATGGTCTGGTCATTGTCCACTGCAGCAAATGCCTTTCTGGCAGCTTCACGCACAGCAAGATCCTGACGGAATCGGACACCTCCAGGCAAATTGGAAATCGCCATTGCATGGGCTGATATTGATGGGTCTGAAGTCACTGACCCCGGAACTCTGATGCCTTTTCCAAACACCAACAACTGTATCCACGATGCCGGCTCCATTGATTCTTGGTTCCAGTAGCATGACTCAATGCGGAAGCTAATGGGTCATAATTTGTGATGGGCTGTTCAGCATCAATTTTATTCAACATGACTTGCAAGATCCCTCCGTGGCGTTCAGTCCTGGCATTTTGCCAGTGGGCTTCAGCAGCACAAGTGCGGCTTTTCACATTATGTTCTGAAGAAACTGGCCACATTCTTCTGAATTTAGTTCTGTTCCGGCATCAACGCATAACAGGCCGGGCGGCCCTGCCCAGTAAAACCAACCCATCAGGAATGCTCGGCGCGCTTGCTCAGTGTTATGTGACGGTGTGACCATGGCTGTTTGGAACATTGTGCTTTGATCAAGGAAGTGGTAGAAGAAAAACTCGTCCCCGAAAGAGTTAGTCCACACTACCCCATCCATCGACACTACTTCCCCAAAATCACTTGGTTCGTGGATTGCACTAGGTCGAGCAATTGCGGGCCCTTTCAACTCCTGACATGTTGAGCAACGGATGTCACCAATGGCTTTCTGCATATGGTCTGGACATTGCAGTTGTTTGCAAAAACTCCAGCAGCTTGGCACTCCCTGGGTGGCCCAAATTCCTATGCAGTTTCAGCAACCAAGCTTGTTCTTCTTTTGATAGCTGCATGAATAGAGGTCCATGTTTCTGGCTGGCGAGGTCAATCACTTGTTGTGGAGCTGGGGAACCTTCGGATTGGCTGATGTCTTGACCGTCGGGTGTGATGTTATTGGACCCGGTATCGTGATTGGTATTGAGTGGATCAGTTATGGATGATGGTACTTCAGTGGGCCTGGTGTTAGATTGAGAGGTTTCTATCATAGATACCCGGGTACGCTTACACATGGATTCATCACTTTGGGAATGATCCAGGCTTTCATGAGGCCAGCGGCATCCGGGATTACAGGAATCGGCAGAACATCCTGAGCATCATTTGGCCCATTCGGAACTGCACTCGGCGGCGTGGTTGCTGGTCATGCTTACCCTTGCTGGCACTGCGGGTCTTCGAAGCTTTCGATGTGACAGGTTTTCCCAGGTTTCCCAATCATCAGCATGAATTCCGTGGAATGCCTTCGGATGCAAATTTGACGACGCACTGGGGCTACTCCTGGCAACATGCTTTTGTTGGGTCCAACATATCGGTCAGTGCCTCGACACAAAACAATATGATGAATTTTATGATGGGGACACAATTGTTGGGTTGATTTGTCAGCCAGCTGCATGGCGATCTGCCAATCGACGCCTGCATTCTGTCCAAAGCGTGGTTCGATGGCTTGAGGACTCATCTTTTCCCCGAGCTGGCGTTTCTTGTTAGGAGTGTTGAGAACATGGTGAGTCATGGATCAGGATCTTGGCTACTTGTCTTGCAAACTTTTGAGGATACAATTCTGTCCGCTGAGACAGCTTGATGCTTTGACCATCCACCTTGGTATTGCTTGCAGTCGGGCGGTGATGATGTTCACCTGAGCACAACTTTCCATGAAGAGCTACATGCAGATCGACGGAAGTTGAGCATACCATCATGCGCTTTCTGATGGGTATCTGAGTCTGAGGGTCCTTTAAGTCACCTATGCGACACATGTCGAATTCATTCCAACGAGTACTTTCTCGGATCTCAGACATTCCAGGCGTCTTCCACAAGGCTGACCCTCTAGGCTGTTCCATGTCAAAGTGAGCATGGATCTTCTGTTGATGGCGAAACAACACAATGCCCAATGCAATTTGCCAGAGTTGATCTCGTCTTTTGGCAAGATAGCTTCACAGGAAGCTATGGATTTCCCCATGTTCATGTCACTCCATTGCCACCATGGGCCACATTCAGGACTGTACCATAGGTGACGAGGCTTTTGGGAAACCATAGCATTAAACAGCCGGCACCTACCGTCTGGGGTCTTGAGGTCTCCTTGAGCCTTCCCAAAACGCTGAGCTTCGCCTCCTACCCTAATGACCTGTTTGCTGAGCTCACTTTGTTCGGAACACATGACTTCCAGTAAGCAAAACGGCCTTCTTGTGTGGGGTCACACCCTGTTTCTAAGAGTTGTTTGAAGTAGTTGATACCTTCTGAACGTGTTTCATAGCAGGAGGGGGGCTGGTTGTCCATGCAAGTACCAGCCCAACGAAGAGGCTTGCATGAGACACTGATATCGCTGGAGACGTCCAATGACGTACCTGCCATTTTTTCTTTTTTGGCTTTGATCTGTCGGTATGGCAAGGGGCTAAGCCGAGAAGCCCAAAACATGAATTGTATATGTCATTTTACAATAAAGTTTTTTGGATCAGTGACTCAGTCACGCGGCGCAAGGCCTTTCTGGGATTTCATTTCCAGATGTCATAGAATTGACAAGAAAGACAAATTTGCTCGATGGACCAATCAAGACTCCATACGACATTCGGTCTTTCAAGTGTGTGCATTTTAAAATACACAGACACGCTCATCCACGCACACACGGGCGTAGACATACAAACACACAAACACACAAGCACACACACATCCACACGTCCACGCGATTGTACTGGGTCAAAGTGGTAACTTATGCCACGGTCATCTTCTTGTGCCGCGGGCGGTGTGCCGTTGGGAAGTCCATGATATACATGTCATTCTTGCTGGATGAATCAATTGTTTGTGGAATTGGTTTTCCAACACTTTGCAGGGGCACACATGCTTTTGAGACATATTTTTTTTGAGATAGAAACTCATGGGGATGGCTTCATAGCTTGACTCGCACAGAAGAGAGAACAGTAGAAGAGAAGAGTAGAGTAGAAGAGACTATATACAGAAGAGTAAAGAAGAGAATCGGATTTAATAGTAGAATCTTAGTAGAAGTGATTAGAGAGGCGTAGAGCAGAGAAGGGAAGAGTAGAAAAGATCCCTGTGCCTTGCCCTGCTGCCTTGCCCTGCTGACTTGCCTTGCAAAATCCAGATCTCGCACAGATCTCGTAAAGACCTCGTAAGGATCTCCTAAAAATCACGCTGTCAAGCGGCACCTTGAATATCTCAATGCCATTGTTCTGTGTTGTTCAGTGCTGGAATGTTCCTGGTGTGCCACTGGGAAAAGCGTTGTGGGTATATTTTTCCCAGGGTAGGAATGAGAGTCCGCCAATGAGAATGGCATGTAGAGATCCTGGTCGTCTAGAGGTCAAGTTGATGGTGTGCCATGCGGTTTACAACGCTTTGTATCAGGTTTAAGGCAGATAAAGAACGGTACAAAGCGTTGCAGTCCGCATAGGAACTTCAGGCAAACAATGTGCACATACATGGATAGGTGTCGGTGTGCCGTGGTGATTTGGCTACGGCACAAGTTATTCAGGTTCTGGGGTAAGCTGTGTGCCATGCGGTGGGGTAAGATTATAGATTGTGGCGTAAGTTACCACCCGTACTTGTATGTAAGTGCGCGGGCAAGTACATACGACGCACATGCGCGGATCTGTCGTGCCTTTACACCTACAGACACCTTCACTTATCCATGCATACACCTACATCCGTGGACGTAGACATAGGTACGCAGAGGTGCAGATACATTGCGCACACGTGCAGATACAGGAGCATCCACAAACACGAGCACACAAACACGCGAGGACTTCTACAATGTACACGCTGGTACCTGCTTAAAGGCATGCATGCATGAGCTCATGCATTGATATGTCAACAGTTGTCAACATATGTTTGCAGTGCATGGGCAGTTTTTCGTGCAAGAGTAAGCTGCTTGCTTGCTGGCTCATATGTTCGTTCAGTCGTTCATTTATTTTCAAACGTTTATTCCTTTCTCAAATCAGTCAGCCTTAGCATAGGATAGATTCGTTGGGTTTCTGGTGATTCCATGGGTGCAACCGCGGAAATAGTCGAAATAGTGCATTGGGACATGCATATCCCACCTGCATTCAATTTTTGGGCACGCATTTGCAACATGTATCTATGCATGCACCCTATATGCGTACGTTCTCATTTGCACATACAGATGCATGATGGATGTGCGTTTGTATGTCCCTGCGCACAGCTTTGCAAGTGAACATGCCAAGTGGTGCTGCCCAAAGAGTCACGATGCAATCGTCAGACTTGTCTTGAGATTGCAGTTTGATGAGCAAGGTCGCACCAACATGGTATGCACATCATGAATGCGTTGCAGAAGGCCTAATGGAAGTTGTGTTTAGTTTGTTTGACCAGTTCTGCAAGTTTGGTCTCGTTGAGTTGCCATTCGCCACAGGATTTTAAAGAGTTCAACCAAGATGTCAGCCTTGGGTAGCTGCGATGCCACATCACAAGCATATTTGGAACCTCGGTTGCCAGCCCTATATGCCCACATGATTGTACATCAATATCCTATACGCTTGTGACATTCTTGAGATTGGAAGAACGACAATTCACGCCATCAGCGCTAAGGCTGCAGCCGGCCGAATGTGAGCAGAGAACCTGGTGTACAGACTGCAAATCAAAAATCAGAGGGCTCAAGGTGCCCCATGAAGCTGGAGCCAATTCCGAGGCCGTGTTTGGGACGACAAATTTGCGGATTCCAGAGAATCAGAATGCATCATTGAATCCAGAAACATGTCATTTCGTCTTGTTTCACGTTGTGTAATGATTTGAAAAAACAAGTCTCACGCAGAGTCCATGGGATGAGTTTTCTCCTGGGAGTGCATTTGCCGCCCAGCATGAAGCCTAGTGGTGTCCGATGGCTGGATTTCATTCTCAGGTCACCGCGGATGTACAGATTTGTACAATGACCGCATGCCTTCAGCGCTTCATATGAATTCAGTGTGTAGATCTTACAATGCCCTGTATATAATGCGGCAGGTGCTCGGCTTGCAACCGCTGGTGCTCAAGGTGCTCAAATCAGATACAAAACAAACACAACAAAAAGACAAGAATAGCTGGCTTTGTCTTCATCTGTGTCGCCGGCAGCATGGGCAATTTCAGCGATGCTGTGAGCACCGTGGATCTATCATGTGGGCAGTGGCTGGGCATGTTTTGCCATACTTTGTGAAGTAGCCCAAGCCATTGCCCTTGATGCCCCTTGAAGGCAGTCCAGGAACAGGTCACGAAATCAAAACCGCCCAATGTTTGACAAGTAAGCTGGTTGTTTCATGTTTCTTTTCACAACTTATTTGGCAGAAAGCAATTTGAACTACTGTAAGTCCTTGAGGTGAGCCGGTTGAGCACTTTTCTGCTCCTAGCCCTGGACGATGGTATGAACGATTGCTGCGGGTTAGAGCCAGATCTCTGAACACATGTAGCTGGACCAATCGAACAGTTGGTGTTGTGTTCCCCAGATGCGCAGGAGGAAAATAGGAGAGCGGATTGACATGGACTGACCAGCTGGACGGAAGGGAGATTTGGGACCTGTCCCGACATGACAACTCAGTAACTCCCAAAAAATTGTTCACCGACTTTGTAAGGCTTTCGTATCGCCTGGCGTCGCCTGGGTTAGTATAGGGTCAAAGCCACCGCGAGCGTTGACGTTCTTGCCTGATGGATTTGGCCTACCTTCTATCTCTCGAATTGCCAATCTGCAAAGTCTCTGACAGTCCTTCGAACATTCCTTCTATTCAGCACTGGACCTCGTTGCAGCATAATTTGCGTGCGCAGTTGCAGGATGTTGATGACCCTGGCTGGTCTTTGAATGTCCTTCGCCGGGTTGGCGGCCTGGACATCAGCTTCGAGACAGGTACGACAGGTACAAACAGGGCGACTGCAGTCTTAGTGGTCTGCGAGCTGACGGTGAACCAGGTAAATGATGAGAATGAGGGAACCGCTTCTGCCATGACTGAAATCTATGAGGATGCTGTAGATGTGGACATGGACCTTCCGTATATTTCTGGATTCTTGTTCGTTCGTGAAGTATTTGCCTATGAACTGCTTCTTCAGCGTTTGCGGAAAAGTGCCCCAGAGCTAGAGCCTGACGTTTTCTTGGTGGATGGATCTGGCGTATTCCATCCAAGGCAATGTGGTTCAGCTTCCCACTTCGGAATTTCCAACGGTTTGAGGACGATCGGAGTTGCCAAGAAGCTCCTTTGTTTTGACGACTTTGACAAGGCAGCAGGTGAGCAGGTGGAGCAACACATGCTGTGCAACTTTGGGGACAATATTCCTTTGGTTGGTTCTTCTGGATTTGTTTACGGTCTGGCGCTTCGTACTGCGCACCCTGCCAAGGACACCAGTTCCAAGCGCATCTACGTGTCAATCGGCAACGGCTTCTGTCTTGAGAGCACAAAGGACGTGATACTGAAGTGCTGTGATGTCGGAGGTTCTTACCTTCCAGAGCCCGTAAGGCTTGCTGACTTGACTGGAAGGGCAATTGAACGCACATGCAAGCAAATCCATCAAATGCAGCCTGGACCAGAGGCCCGGCAAATCGCCATAGACATATCAAACCTCTTGAGCAACAAGAGCCGCAAGACGCTCTTGGACATGCTCGAGGAAGTGAGCTTGGATCTGCATCAAAGGTTGGCAAGTGTGCAGCCGGAAAGTTTGAAGAGAAAGCGATCGACCGTGGAAGAATTGTTCCTGCCGTTGCAAGTGGCTTTGCTGCAAGAGAATGCAACAGACACTTTTTTCTCCTGACATTTTTGTACCATAAAACCCGCGATGTGGTTTACTGGAATGCCTTGATAACTGCTCAACCGGGCCTGCTCCGTCGTAAGCTTTAGCACTAAGAGTTGATCAAAGGTACTTAAGTTTCTTAAGTTATATAGGTACCAAACTTCTGAGTCGTGGACGAAGAATGTCCATGGAGAGTTTTCACATCATCATGTCAACCACAGAAGCAGCAACAGTAGTTGAGCCAAAATGTCTTACTGCATTTCTTAAGAAAAAGCGCGGCGCAGCCTTGGATTTGCCAGCAAATTCACGGCGTCGGTGTGTTGGCGCGTCCGTGCCATGCGTGATTCTACACTTGTCTCCCACTTGTCTCCCGCTGTGGGTCCTGTGGGACGTATAATTTAAAATTTGTTTCTGGCCCTCTCCAAATTTGTCTCTGTTTTCTAGAACCCTTTGGGTGCTGTGGGCCGCATGGTGTTACACTTCTCTCCCACTTGTCTCCGAGCATGCTGTGGGTGGTCTGGGCCGCTTGCACTTGTATCCCATTTGTTTCCCACTTGTTTCCCACTGTATCCCAAAACACTGTGGGTGGGCTGGGTCGCATGATTTTACATCTGTTACCTGCTTGTCTCCCATTGTTTCCCAGGGCTGCATGATTCTACACTTGGCTCCCACTTGTCTCCGGCTTTCACCTAGTACGCTCTAGGTGCTGTGGGTCTTATGATTTCACACTTGCCTCCCACTTGTCGCCCAACTGTTTCCACTTATCTCTTACTTGTCTCTTAGTTGTCTCTTACTTCTTTCTCTCGTATCTCTGGTCTCTTACTTGTCTCTTGCTTTCATTTCATTTTTATTTCCTTTCCTTTCCTTTTTCTTTTGGTCCAGCACGTCTTTCATGTGTTGAACTTGCCAAGCCAAACCGATGTGTTTGGCTGAAGATCTGCCACTGCAAAAGGAGCTCACGCTGCTTGCAGTTAGCTGTTGGTTGAAGCCTACAAAGTTAGGTCATCAGCCGTAGTCGCTCTCCTGTGCTGTTTGCCATTGTCGCTTCGCTTCGCCTTCCATTCGCTGTTTGCTCACTGGTTGCTCGGTGCTTGGCTCTTAGGCCTATTTGTCTCTTTGCTGCAACCTGTGTGTCACCAGCCTTCGTGGCGGGTCACATGGAAAAGCGGGGTGGTCAGGGATCGTTTGGGTATCATATTCAACACCCTCCAAGGGATAAGTTCGATCCAAACTGGAAACCTCGTAGGGGAGGCAAGAAGGTTCGCAAACAGAAAGAGCTGTTCGAAAGGAGGTAATTATAATAAGGAGCGGTTGGAATCTAAAGGGGTACCACCAATTGTTCCCGAAGAGATTGAAAAAATCAGTCGGACGATAGTGGGTTCCCGGATTTTCCTAGCCGTGCTCTTGACCTGTCGGACGAGGAGGTAGAGGTAGTGATTGAAGAGGCAGCGGCTTCTGGGTCCGCTTATTCTAGTTCCAAGGGTCCCCCGGTTGCTCCCTCTTCGTTCTTTTGGTTGATCCCCTCTTGCGTTGGGTAGTCCTCCGGAGCCGAAGGTGGGGCCGAAGAGTGCTCCCAAGGTGCAGAGCCGAAGGTGGGACCGATGATGACCCTTGGCGTGAGTCAGCCCATTGTGGATCTCACGAAGGACGACCCATCGGTTGCTTTGGTTCCACTTCAGGTGTCTCCCAAGTTGGAAGTTCGGGTGTCAATTGATTACACAATACTTTGAACGTAGAAAGGGCTGGTCAAAGGCAGTTGGATCGGAGTGACTACAACGCTGGGGAAGCTATCAGGGATTGGTTGAAAAGATCGGAGCCTCATAGGGTTGGTATTTGTTCGTATATTGGTTTGTACGGGGCAAAATCAGCTGAGAGAAGGAATTTCTTGATCACCTAGGTGAAGTTGTTGAATAGGTGGCTGACAGCTAGTGGCATCCCAAAGGAAAGATTGTACCACTTCGGACCGTCTCAAATCTCAAACCCATTCTAAGACATGACACGGTGACTGCGCATCTAGATGACAGATGGCAAGTCATTGAAAAGGTGTTGAATAACCGTGCTTTCGGGGTGTACATGTGTCAAAGGGGTTGGGGAGACTGGCCGCACGTGAAGACAGTTGCGGAATACCTGGATCTGGTGGACCGTCAGTGCACGCCTCGCGAGCTCTCGGCCTTTCTTCGAGCTTCCTTGAAACTTGGAGGCATTAAAGCAGAGAGCACAGCACAATGACAACGAGTGGGACTAGTAGTGGAGATTCGTCTCTCAACATGTCGCTGTCGTCGGGGACGGCTGCTCAGGGTGTCGTAGTGGCCAGGAAAGGGCAAATTCGAGGTTGTCGTCGGCTAGGTCTGTAGGCGTTCAAAGGCGTGTTACCAAAAGGTCAACATCAGTTCCCAGGCCAAGACAAGACATGCCTAGAGGATCAGGAGTCCAAGGTTCTGCAAGTTACCAGCAACTTAATTTGCAACAGGTGTATCACGAGGCACATAATGCTGAGGTTGTGAGGGCTGCTGCTTTGGAGGTATTGGGTTCACAGATGAGGGAAAGGGCTACTGCGGTCCAGGCTACCGAGCAGGTTGGTTAGTAGGATCCAGCAAGAAGCTCAGACTGAGGTGAACCGATTGCAATCTGAAGCACAGAGAGTTGTAGCTCAAGCGACTGAACATGTTGGTAGAGCGCAGCATCATGCTGACGAGCGTGTGAGTCAAATGCAATCTGAGGCTCAACGACTTGTACTCGAAAACGAACTAAGGACTCAACAAACCGTTGCGTCTACTCAGGTGAGTGCTGCTCAAGCTGTAGCGTCCACTCAGGTGAATGCCGTGCAAGCACTTCATGATCAGGACCAAAGGTTGAGAGCAGAATTTAGGGAGAGAGAGAGAGAGAGCGCCTTACAAGAAGAAGTTCGTCAATTGAGAGAACAATTTGAAAGCATTAATCCCCAATCCACAACAATCCAATTGAGACAAAATGACGCGGATTTGCAAATGAGGGTTGGTTTGATGATGGGACAACTTGTTGCTCTTCAAGAACATGTTGCCAGTTTAACCCAAAGGGTTCAAACATTTGAGAATTGGGAAACAGAAGGACAAGAAACTTATGAGGTCGAAGATGAATTGGTTCCTGGGGCTCATGGTGATTCACCGCCAGTCATTACGTTCACTGCAGATCAACCAAGGTTGGCTTCCCCATTACTTCGGAATTTGGGTTCTTCCCCAAGATGATTACCACCCCAACATTCTCCATTTTTGGGACGCGTTGTTCAAGATGGGAATGAGGATGATGACGCCCAAAGCACCCAAGGTGTAGAGGAATGTTTGAGGTGGAAAGATGTGTCCAGTTTGAGGATGCCAGCATTGCCTGACTCAGCAGGTGCGTTCAGAGCGTGGCGAAGCGCATTCTTGCCCATGCTCATGGATGGATAGCTCCAATGAGAACTTGTTGTATCAATGGTTGTTATAAGCTTTCAGCGCTAGGACTGCCATCGAAATCAACCATCTTCGAGATGAAAGTGAGGGGTTTCCGAGATTTGACAGGGTTCTTTGTAGTTGGTTCACCAAAGATTCATGTTTGAAGGGCCACTTCGGTACTCGTATTCAAGCTTACATCGCGGAAAGCATAGCCACGAATCGCACCCTTAGGGTATGCCCATGGCTTAACCTTGTTGTGAGAGAGGACGATTTGGATGCCGCTTTGGGTGGTGTTGTTTCTGCGGTTGAATTGTTCCAACTTCAAAGTCCCGAATCAGAATTGGCTTCGCTCATTCATTTCCGAGACAAGGTTCGTTACATATTAGGACAACTGCCGATTCATGAGAGGCCCCATGCAAACATGATGTCCAAATTGTTGTATGAAAGATTGAAGCGGGTCAAACAGCTTCAGTTGGTCATTGAAAGAATCAAGGAGTCTCCGGCAGATGCCAACGAACGTACCTATGATTATTTATGGTCTCGACTTGAAAGGGTGATTGCAGAGTCACAACAGGAAAAGAACCTCAGTTCCATTCAAGAGGGTCTCAAGAAGGGTCCCAAGAAGATTGGGCTCCCGGTGGTTCTCAAGATCCAAAACCCAAGTCCAAAGGAAAAGGCGAAAGCAAAGGAAAGGAGGAAGTCAGGATTCCCAAGGGAAACCTCAGGACAAGGGTGACAATAAAACCGGACAGGGCAAAAACGATGGAAAAGGGAATGGTAGCTTCAAGAGCAACAAGAACAGCCCCAAAGGATCTGGCAACCAGAACCAAGGCGACAAGGGTGTTTGGTGTTTGCATCTTTTGGCCCAAAGGTCTTTGTAGGCGTGGAACGGATTGCCCCTATAAGCATGAAGGTCCAGCAGTCTCAGGGGCATCTGCATCCTCAAGCCAAGGCGTCGCCACCAGCACCCAAGGTCTTAACGGCGACTAAGGCTGCAGTTGCAATTGTTGCTGCAAGTCACATTCTTGGCACCAGTGCGAGTGTATGATGGCCGCTCCTTCGATATGGAGTGGGCTTTGGACTCAGGAGCAGGGGAAGATCTCTCATCGATTTTTGCTTTCTGCAATCAGGGGGTACCGGCTGAATGGGTTGAATCATATTCCACAGTGAGCTGTTCACCGTTGAAATTTGAAACGTGGTGGGGCCAACGCATCCACTAACACGGTTGGGTTCACTGGGGACAAGGCAGGTGAAGGTATGGTTTACATGCTGAAGAACTGTCCGTACGTTCGTAGTTTGGGAAAGTTGATCCAGAAGGGTTTTAGCTTCTTTTGGGGATCGGATTATGAACCTACACTTGTTCCACCAGAAGTTCCGTTCAATGTGCCATGTGAAGTAAATCGATGCCATGCTGCTGAGAGAGTTCATCACTGTGTTCCAAGTTTCCGTGAGACAATCTCATTCACATACGGAATGCCAGCTGCTTCAAATTCATCTCAAGCGAAGAATTCACCCACATGTCGAATCGAATTTTGGATCGAAGAAAAAGAGCTGCTACCCAACTGCTTGCGCCACTACTGTGTCGTGTGGTTTTGTTTTTGTGCGGGTTTGGGGTTGTCATTTCCGCCTTGGTTACTTTGGCTCAAATTCGTTCGCTCACTTTCCTGCTCGGTTGGGTATCATGGACTCTTCAAACGGCCGTGAGATTCATTATCATTTGGCCAGGGCCATCGTGCGCATTGCGGGGTTTTTACCATTCTTTGAACCCACGGCTTCCAAGTCCGCATCCCCCGACACTGGTCGACATCTTCATACCTTTGTGCCAATCCCATCTTCTCCTGCTACTCCAACCCTGGCGTCACATGGGAGCATTCCGTCTCATATGATCATCAATCCGGAACCAAACCTCCGTCCTTTGTCGATCCGACCAGGACCCAATCCGCTGGAGACCGCCCGGCCCTTGAATCCTATCCGTTCTCGCTCTACCCACCAGGAATTTTCCAATCCGACACATTTACCGATTGAATCCACAATTGAAGTCCCACCGAATCCGGATAGGGACAATCCAAGAAACAATGATCCTCCTACCCTTCGTCCAGAGACCCATCCCAAAAAGAAGCAGCGAATCCACGCTACTGTCTCAGCACCAAATCCAGCCACGATTAGGGCTCCTGCCGTTACCACTGTTGGAGACCATCCCACTGAAGAACCAACAGCTGACGAGTCAATCGGAACATCGCAGGCGTCCGACCAATCCAACATCTCGCAACCCATCGGCTGCAGTTACCAATCCGAGCGCCTCTGCCTCGGAACGACCACGTCCATCTCCTTCTCGAGAACGCCCTTCAGCTCCTACTCGAACCATGGCGTACCTCCACGCTCTGCTGTCAATCATCACCTACGACCCTGGACGGACAATGAAGATCACGAGTTAATCAGCTACAAGAGTGACACTCGGGCCAGACCCACATGGAAGACAATCGGACTTCGCTTGAAGCGAGATCCGGAAGTCTGCGAAGCACGATGGCTCGTGGAAACGAAATATGCCTGAGCTGAACTCCCGTGCTGAACCGGAAGCAGAAGACTAAAATGTCTACAGCTTTAGCTTGGGCAAACATCGCTGTGATTTTTTTGGTCTGTGATTTCCTTACTTTTTCCTTTTTCCTCATGTCTTGCGGTTTTGCTTGGTGTTCTTCCATCTTCTTTATCGATGTCTGAATTTCTCTTTTCTCTGATCTAATCCTGGCTTAACTGCATTCACTTCCTCGTACCATGTCTCGTGACCGCTCCCGCTCGCGTGACAATGATGACCATCGCCCGATTTGGGGCAATCCTGATCTTGACCGCCCACATGATCCCACTCGAACAAGGTGTTGGAATTACATACCGGCACTTAGTCGAATTCGCAGGGTTCTCATTTGTGTAGACATCACTCAAATCCATCGACTGATGGAAGAACAATTCTCGGATGCCATGACTGTCACTAGTTGTACGAACTTACCTGACCTCCGAGATCCTCAAGAAATGGCTATGTTCACATATGCCCGGCTTCTGAAACCCAGCCAACTTCAAACTACTACAGTTGGCGACCTACTTACCGGCATCAGCCAGTACATTGACAACACATGGGGTGTCAACACAGACGCTGATATCATGGATCTCCGTTGGAGTGATCGAACAGGCGACACCTTCGCATTGCGCAATCCTCGCACCATCAGTCGTCTTCTACAAGAGAATCGCCCTAACTGGGCTCAGGCACAAGACATTGGCATCTTCGGCAGTCTCGTACCAGTCACTTGTCCAACTCAGCCGTATATCATGAGGATGAGCTGTCACAAAGCACTGCCACCCAATTACCCTGTGAGCGCTCGGCTTTGAAAATAAAAAGGCTGCTTTGTCAACTGCTGAGCTTACTTTCTCTAGTGTCCATTGCTCCTGATTAGGTTTTGCACGTCTTAATTGCCGTTTTTTTTTCAGGATTCACAAGTTCACAATTGCATGTTTCATTTTTCAGCTCTCAAAATGACAAGGCGCGATTCGTCAATGGCCAATTTGGCTTCCCCGCGCTTCATGCGCATGGATGCCTGGCCGACTCCGGTGTCTACTACACGCCATCGACCTTCTCCAAAGCGGCTGCCACACCGGGATACGGCTACACATCTGAAGCTGATCATGTCCCCATGCCAATGAGTCGAGACTCGTGGAACTCATTTCCACACTATCCTCTCCCAAGTGACTTCCAACCAAATCAACGGGTGTTGCACACCCAGGTCTGCAAACAGATTGACGTTGGAACGGGATCCAACAACTCTGGGTCACTGAAATTGACTCAGAAGGAACTGAAAGGATTCGTCCACCGGAATTTTTCTTCCATGGAATTGTGGCATATCCCATTAATGGATGGCGTGAAGCTTCACGCGTTGCCAATTATTGGCGACGATACTTTGGCATTGATGAGGTCCCTTACCATTTCCATTGGACTGAGCCGCATGAGCATCAATCTCACCAGAACAATTTCGAAACTCTGGCAGAAGACATCCCAGCTGATGACGCTGGGGATGACACTTCTCAGTTTGAACTCCCGGTGAATGTGGCTGATCCCACCCCATCGGTACCTATGCAAATCAGCCAGCTAGCTCACATTATGTACAACATGCTGTTGGCGGATCCTGAGTTCAATGCCCCAATCCTTGAATTGCTCCAGATTCCGCCTGCTGATCCTTCGGAGAGCAGCATTCATTTATTTACATGAGCGAAATTGGCTCAGCTTGGCAGCCACCTGGCCGTCACGGCCAACACTCTAGCGAGGCAGGCCAATCCAGAAGATTTCCCTGCGGATGTATCGGATGCTGATGACTAAGCCACCACGTGACCAGGCGACATTCATTGTAAAATAAACTCAATTCGTTTACTTGTCTCTGGCATTTTGATCACCCAGATGACCAACCAGTGCTTGCATTCGACATGCATCTTCCGAAAAAAGCACCGCGGCAGCGGGGCGTGTGTGTGGAACATTTGAATAGATGTAAAACTTCCAACTGCCGTCTTACCTGTTTTCACTCCGAAGTTTCTCCGTTTTAAGTTTGAATGTCGCAGCAGGGGGCAGTGGCCCACTCATGAGTCCACTGCCAACGAAGCTACTCATGTTGGGAGGATATCGGGACTGATCATCCCGACGTACCTGCAAGATTTTAGTCATGGGACGTGGCTAACCCAAGAACCACCGTGCCGCTTTCAAACAACTTGTCTTTACGTCTTGCAATTTTGCACGGTTTTCGCAATCTGTCAAGGTGGGAACGATTTGGCTTGATTCTCTGTCGGGTCTTTCCACCGACCCATTCCTGTCAGGTTTAATTGGGTTGTTTTTGCACGTAAGATGTATTCCACAACAAAATTTGCAATGACAGTTCTGAGCAAGTGTGTGTGTGGTGGATGTTATCAACCGCCTTCTGCTGCTCTGCGTTTTTCTGCCTCATAGTGACATAGTGGAACCCAGTCAGAAACGCAGTCCTGACACAACCTTGGATTGTGAAAATTTAAAAAACATGAAAGCAGTCTGAACATTTTGAGCAACTCAGCTGACAGGGCATGTATCCAGAAGCACAAGTTGGTGTCCTCCTGGCAGAGCCTTGGCAAATTCTTGACATTGGTCATGTGCACATGTACAGATAGCTATAGAATTCTTTCTTATCCCTACATGTTTGCACACGTGCACACACACACACATACATGCACGCACGCACGCACGCACACAATGTACATAATTGCACACATATACAATTTGCTAGAAACCGCAATTGCAGTTGGAAATGGTTGGCATGGCTACGGTTAGTCAAGATCAGTTGCCTGTTGCAGGAGAGATCTGGACAGCAATCGCCAGATTTGAAGAAAGACCGCGGGAATCCCCGAAGCGCTTGTTTGATTTGCGGTTGTATTGCGCTGTTGAGATGCCGTGTGCATGTTTCTTGCTTTTTGACGCTAACACCGCAGTTCCAACCCAAACAACACCCGCCCACAGGGCCGTCAGCGGCTATGCCATTCAAAGAGAAAAAAAAAAGGACAAACAAATCGTGCTGCATTGCAATTGACGCATATTTCACACAACAACATTAGCATGGATTTAATTTGGAACAGGATTTTTTGTTGAAACCCTTGGCTCAGAGGTGGGGTGCCTGGGCTGGTGGGAAACTTTTCCAAAAATAGCGCGTCCACACTAAGCGGTTCTTACAGTAGCTGTTGAGGGTTGCATCAGCGGTTGGGTTTTTGGCCGAAATTTTGATGTGCCCTCGGAATGTGCCGGTTCGCACAAAATTTGTGTCCCACTTTACTGGTTTGAGCATGTTGAAGGTCTACTTTTACCAGCGTGCCGTGTCTTGTTTTTGCTCGCGTAGTACTTCGGTCACTTTTTTCATTGCGCATGGCAAACGCATTATTTCGGGCGCGTTGCTAAACGTTGGCAAGCCGGGGGCCAAAAGAAGAGGTGTCGTTGGAGGTCATTTCGTGTGGCAAACGCGTTTTTTTCGGACGATGGATTGAAAAACTGAAAGCGGTCGGTTTGTGAAGTTGCTGTATGTTGCTATTATTTTCAGGTTTGGTGCCTGGTGATCATTTCGCGTGGCAGGTGCGGTACTTCGGATGCCTCAGGCTCATTTTTGGTGGCAAGGGCAGAACTTAAAAGACATCGACGGAACAGTGTCACAACATCCCTGTGACCATTTTCTCTACAAAATATATCAAAATATATAGATGGCGAGATGCAATGTCCTGCTAGATGGCCCAAGTACCCTCCACTTGTGATTGTCGATCTAAACATCTATGTAGAGATTGTCCATTACAAAGGCCCCCATGGTTCCAACATGAGACCCCGGGGAATTTTATTCTGAGTTTGCGAAAGTATTTTTTGAGCGAACGTTTTAGCCAAAGATTTTAACATGAGACCCCGGCGAAAGATAAACGTGGGGTTTGCGAAAGATTCGCGAAAGTATTTTTTTATTCGCGAACAATGGCCGTTTGCAGATAAAGGAATTTAGATCAACCACCATATAATTACAAGTTGTTTGAACGTTTGGTGCTAATCGACATGGCAGAGGTCTTGAAGAAACATGCTACTACTTTTTCCATTGAGAAAGTAGATGTCGCACGTTTTGTTCGGGCACTTTGGGCCGTGCGTTGCTTAGCTGCAGGCTCTTCGCATAGAAAAACCTTGGGCAGCGAACTTGCATAAGGAATGTTTGTGCAAGCAGCGAGCAGGCGAAGCTATGCGGGTGGCACTATGAGTCGTGCATGTCGTGCCAATTGCCTCCGCGATTTTTTTTCCATGTAGATAATCTGACTTTGTGGGAACCAGAAGCACCACACTGGAAGACACTTGAACGATTTTGTAAGTGTGGGGTGTTGTTCTGTGCCAGCAGCATCGTGGTCCGAAAGCTGGCCTAAGCAAAGATGTTATTTAATTGGATCTTCATTTCTAAAAAGCGAGGGCTTGCCCAAAGAGCAGTGGCTTTCGTGCAAACTGCCTGCCCAGCAGACATGCAGCCTGATGTGCTGAGTGTGTACAGCTACCAGCTACCACTCCCCTTTGCCGCCTCATGCTGAAAATCGTGCGGGACGAGCTATTTTGATGCCTTAGCGTCCTTAGCCTTTGCCCATGTTTCCACCCTGTGGTAACAGGTAACAGTTGTCCTTTCTTCAGGGTGGTGAACAGCTGCGTGTAAATGTGTGGTTCAAGGTCAGGGGGTTCTGGGGGGGTGCGCGTCATGGTGCACCACTCGGGCCTTGATTTCCTGATCAATGAATGTAGCGTCCGGATGGTACATCGTTTTTGCCACCCTGGCTGCCAACTTTGGGGAGTGTTTGTTCCTCAGGCATGATTCAAACGATGCTCGCGGGGAGTATCCACAACTGGCCTCGCTGTTGGCATCCGTCAGAACTGCGACATCGTCCAATGCAACTGTCTCGTCGTCGGCTCCCTTTATACACAGTATGGAGGCAACCTTGGTATCAATGGCACAAGGCTTGTCACAAGCTCCTAGGGATCTCATCAAGCATGTCAAAGCAGATGTGATGGCGACCATTTCAGACCAGCTGAAACCACGAATTCTTGCAGAGCATAGGTTGATTCAGGCTCAGATTGCAGATTTCAGCAGCCTTTTCGCAAAGTGCGAAATAGAACGCGAAGTTGGGCTGAACACGTCTTTCATAAAGCAACAGGCCATCCCAGTTCTGATTGCGAATCACAAGGCGTGTCGCTGGCAGGAGAGCAACCTGGGGCATGAGCTAGCATCATGTGAAAAGACGTTGCAATCATCAAAGCAGGTGGATGCATCCACCTGTGAAGGTGCCAAGATGATGGATCAGATCCCAGACATTGCAAGTTGTGCATCTGTTAATGGTGAGGATGCAGAAACTTATCATCGCCGGATGCTACTTCAATTTCAGGAGCGGCTGAAAAGCATTCATATAAGAAGGCTCCTGTGCGCAAACACTACTGGAGCATTGAAGCTGCAGGAATCTGTGTGCGAAGGACAGGCCAGAGAAATTCAGCGGCAACGCTCCAGCTGCAACTCGATGCAGAGCATGCTGGACTCCTCGGTGTGTGAACTTTCCACATCAATGAGTACAACCTGCGCGCAGTACAAGGCATGCAGGTCCCAGGCCACACTGTCCTATGATTTGGTTCATCATACGGTAAAGGCCAGAGAAGATACTCTTCATCAAGAGTGGAAGGCCCTACAAAGAATTGAGTGCATTTTGGATGCCATGTCAACATCCGACGTTTTGTCAGCAACTCAAGAATGCAACGGCGCTTTGTACAGTTGCTTAGCTGATCTTGACTGTCTTAGCTGCATGTTCAACCAAAAATATCCAAAAACCAGAGCTTAGATTTGACAGTGGAGGCTTCTAACCGACCACCTGGCCAGTGGCCAGACGCGTGGCAAAAATCTTCAACAATCACGACTCTAATTCATTTATATAGATATTTTAGATGCAACATGTTTACGCGTGTTTGCCTATTTAATCTTAAGCAAAGCCGGATTCATACTTCACTACTTGGCCCCAAAATGAAGTTGAATACTGGGCCTATGTCAGCTATGCTTAGCTCGCAAACTCAGGCGTGACCCATCTCCTGGTGAATTATGTCACGATTCCTCCGTGTCAGCCGTGCGAAGCTTTGGCTGAAGTCCCTGGAACGAAAGAGTACAACAGCACAGTGTTCAAGGATCTGCCGGTGCCTTGGCAGTGAGTTGGTTTAGTGATGTTGCATGGATCGCATGGTCGTAGACAATGCATGGCATATGCATAGAATATACCTAGAATATGCACAGAATATGCATAGACGGGGACAATTGCTTTGGTTTGCAATATTCCGGCTGAGTTGAGCAGTTTGGGCACTTCACCCTCCGAAGTGGGAAGATGCGAGAAAAAGAAAACAGAAACTGCGCAGATCAAAAGCGCTGGTACAGTTTGACACATTTCTGCACACGTCAGCACATTGCGCAATTCCCGTGTTTTGATGCCTTTCTATACCTTCTGCGGCAGGATGATGTGCCACTAGCCATGTGTACCGCAGACTGCTGCTACTGATGCCTGGTGCAGAGCAAGGACGGAAAGTCAGCTGAGAGAGCGCTGTGACAACAGCTCAAGCTGCAGTTCCGTCAAAAAGATTGGATGCTAGGGTTCTTTTGCCATCTCAACTTTATCATGTTTCATCACTGTTTCATCACTGTTTCATGTCTATATTGCATACATGTCGCAACATGTCCCGATCACAGCCATTTAGGCCCCAGTCACTCCGAGTCACTCCGAGTCACTCCGAGTCTTTGCATTGCAAGGCCCGGCCCCGAGGCCCAGAGGCCATGGAGGCGGAGAAAGGTGATCGCCTCCCAGCAGCAGAACGAAAGCGGCTGAAGAAGGAGACGGCAGCCGGCGCAAAAAGCGTGGCAAAAGAGTCTTTCAAGGGCCGAGTGGCAAGCTCTGGGGCCACAACATGGAAAGGATGAGAAATGTGAAAGAGAAAAGATGAGAAAAGCCGGGTTTCCTTTTAAGATTTTGAGATGCTGAAGCGGTGCCCTAAGTCCAGTCTATTCCAGTCTATGCTAATCTTCTTTCTTCATGTTTTTTCCAGGAGCAGGAGGCGAAAGCCAGGGCGGAAGAGAAGGCCAAAAAGGCTGCTGAAAAAGCGGAACAGGCAGCCTGGTTTGTCCCCTTGCAATCTTTGCAAACTTGGCATAACGTGGCACAGTGACTTAGTGATTTTGTGTCGTTTTCAGGTCCCATCGATTCCCATCTTGAGCATTTGACTGGGGGCTTGATGTGTTGCCTTGCCCTTGTCCTGACAGGCTCAAGCTTCTGGGAAGGTGGAGGAAAAATTGGAGGAAACATGGCAGCGGGTGAGGTCCTTTGTGTTTAGGAAATTTGACGAACTCAGCGTTTGCATGCGTTTGCCATCGACACATCCACACTTTGCAGCATGGCCGATATCGGTGGATCCCGCACATTCCAGGACTTGGATCCTTCGAAGTATCGAGAAAATCGCATTGCTGCTTTGAAGCGGCTCAGTGACCCATATCCTCACAAATGGGATGTAAACATCTCCATTCCGGCCCTCATCGAGAAGTACAAGGACATTGAGGCTGGTGCACACCTGGAGTCTGAGCCACTTGACTCCTGATGTCTCCTGATGTATGTCCGCAGAGCTATGACAAATCATGATAGCTGCTCATGGTTCATGCAGCATTTGATTTCATGCCATTCCCTCTTTTAGACCTTGTTCCCAATATATAAAAGAAGACGTTCTCCACACAGTTGCTTGACATAGAAGCAGAGTAAGTGAATGGAAAGAGGTCTCCACATTGCTTGGTGTTTCTGCATTTTGGGCTTTCAAGTCTGGGAACATCCTCCCTTGCCTGAAGGCATTGATTTTGTTTATTTCCTATGATTTCTGTTACATGCCGACCGAGCCCCATGCGATCATACCTGCTAAGGATCGTGTCCATAGCAGGCCGCGTCAAGAACAAACGAACTTCTGGTGCAAAGCTCATGTTCTATGATCTCTTTGCTGATGGAGTCCGGGTACAAGTCATGTGCCAAGCTCAACACCATGAGGATGGCGATTTTGAAGAAGAACATGCCAAGTACCTGAAGTCATGCTGAAAGATTTCTTTTCTTTGCGTGTTATACGTTGGACAATAAATGCCAACGTATTTATATATATATACATATATATATGTGTAGTTATTTTATTTTATTTTTGTATGTGACATGGGCCGGGTTGGATCCAAAAGCAACTCTGTTGCACCATGTTGCACCTCTTTGCCTGGTGGTGTGTCCTCACATTGAACTTTTGGATGTTTTGAAGTACTTATCAGTCACAAGCTTCTCCAGATGCCACCCTTGCGGGGCCCCCGTGTAAAAGTAGTGCCCATTGAACAATTTGAACGCCACTATGAATCCAAGGATCAATCGTGGTGATATCATGGGCGTTCGAGGCTTCATTGGCAAGTCGAACAAAGGAGAACTTTCTGTTTTCCCAAAGGCGGTGAAGCTCTTGGCCACCTGCCTGCACATGCTGCCAAAGGATCACCAAGGACTTAAGGATCAAGAGGTGCGCTACCGTCGGCGCTACCTGGATTTAATGCTCAATGAGGACGTCAGGCGCACATTTTACATCAGATCCAAGATTGTGAACTTCATCCGCCATTTCCTCGATAGTCGTGGCTTTCTTGAAGTGGAGACACCCATGATGAATATGATTGCAGGTGGTGCAACTGCAAAACCTTTCATCACTCACCACAATGAGCTGGACCTAGACCTGTACATGCGGGTGGCTCCAGAGCTTTACTTGAAGATGCTAGTGATTGGTGGTCTAGACCGAGTGTTTGAGATCGGCCGCAACTTCCGCAATGAGGGCATTGATTTGACGCACAATCCGGAATTCACCGCATGCGAGTTCTACATGGCATATGCGGACTACAATGATTTGATGGACATGACGGAAGAGCTCTTCAGTGCAATGGTTCTGAACATTAAGGGCAGCTACAAGATCGAGTACCACCCAAACGGACCTGACAGTCCTCCAGTGGAAATAGATTTTACACCGCCCTGGCCTCGCATTTCCATGGTTGAAGAGATTGAGAAGAAGGGTGGCGTGAAATTGGGGCAACTTGTATGCACATAATATTATATACTGTCTCTTCAAAGCCGCATTTGATTCATGCCGAGTCAAACTTGAACGATGTGATTGTGCGTGTATGGTGGCCGTTGCTTGTGCTAGGGATTCATTTGTGTTTCATCACTTCCCTGTACCAAGAGGAGCAACTGCAACCGAGGCGAAATTTTGATGACCCAGAGACACTCAAGAAGCTGGATGACTTGGTGATGGCCTGAGATTCAAGAAATTTTATGCAGTAAGTTATGTAGTGAAACAGTTTCATTATATAACATATATAACTTTCCAAGGCCACACTGGAAGTGACAGCTAGGTCCTAGGTCAAACCATGCAAACTCTGCATCATCCAGACATATCCGGTTCACCTATATATTTGGTCTATTTGGGCTGGCAAGTGAAGCGCATAGTGCTCCTGAGCCTATGTTGGGCCAAGAACGTCGTGTTCTCTTACTGAAGGGCTTGATACATCCTTGGTACCAGGCCTAAAAGAACACGTTTGGGTCATGTCGGGGCCATCTTGAGCCTATGTATATGTTCAGTGTATGTTGAGTGTTCACCTGGGTACCCATACCGGTCCCCAGATGAACACCGTTTTTGGGCTCATGTCGGGGCCATGTTGGGCCCTATATTATATTGACTGTTCATCTGGGCACCCATGCCGGAACCCAGATGAAAATGCCTTTTTGAGGCATATCTTGGGGACATGTTGGGGCCATGTTGGGCCTACGTTGGGCTCTACTGAATGATGCAAGATGATGCAGCATGATGTAACTTCGTGCAGCTTAAACCATGCAGAACAGCTCGGAAGAAGGTACTGCATTCTTGAGGGCTTGCACTCAAGAATCAAATCTCTAACTTTGACTTGCCTTGTGGATGTTGCTGTATGGCTTAAGGTAAGGTTCCTATCCTCTTCTCAGTTGAACAAACGCGGAACCTTCGCATGAATATTGAACATACTCCTGTAGGTGAGTTTATGACTTGCCCACTTTTCGGAATGCAACGCGCCGCATTGGCGGTCAGCACATCCAACCATCCAGTCCTTGACATTATGGCTCTTGCTACTTCCAGTTGGAAACCGATGTGCAGCTTTCAGTCCGAAGACATCACATGCCCAGCATGCAATGGTAAACATCGTCCATACACAAACAAGGAAGGTTGTAGTAAGAGATTCAAAGTATCATAGCCAAAATCAGCCCAAGTGCCGAAACCGGCCAAGTCTGATTCCAAGAAAAATGTCAAGAAGGTAATTCAGCCTGAGAGCAAGTTAGATGTACCAGTTCAACCTTTTGATCCTGATGACGAGCCAATGGTGGCCTCGGGACCAAGTTCCGGTTCAAAGGACGGAGTTCCTAGACGTCGGGAACCTCAGATTGAAGAAGAACCCGAGGTCAAACCGGAACCAAAGGTTGAAGTAAAATTTTAAGAGAAGAAGGAACCGTCACCTAAAGGAACATTGTCACTTGCACTTCAGAGAATTCATGATAATCTGATAAGCTTCAATCACCTACTGAACTTCTCAAATTACATTTGGAGCATTATCACATGACAACTGAACAATTCAAGTGAAGAACATCAGCTCTGAAGTTGCCAAAGGAAATTTATGACAAGTTTGACCAGATAACGAAATCATGTGACACTTGTTCCAAGGCCAAAATTGCACCCTCGAGAGCTAAGGTTTCAGGAATTCGAAGTGAAGTCTTTGGTGAACTTACTTTCATTGATCATGGAGAAGTTCCTATCAATCCTCAGTCAAAACTTCAATTCCTACTTATGTATGATGGTGCAACTTCTTTGACTACTGCCTTT
>Ga0126342_10002974_pt1 | contig 27393 bp, 26 predicted proteins | sample Cyp1metagenome_FD_92528 | JGI IMG/M metagenome (GOLD analysis project Ga0126342, IMG submission 92528) | Coral microbial communities from Lord Howe Island, Old Settlement Bay, Australia - Cyphastrea 1 metagenome | ecosystem: Host-associated > Invertebrates > Cnidaria > Coral ... | reverse complement strand
GAGTGGCTGAGTGGCTGCTCCAGCCACTCTGCCAGAGTGGCTGAGTGGCTGAGTGGCTGCTCCGATTTCGCGAGCCGTGTTGCACATCCACTCATTATCTATAGTACTATAGTATATTAGAATATGGTAGTACCATGTAGTACCAATGTGGTATATCTATAGTATATTAGAATGTGGTAGTACCATGTAGTACCAATGTGGTATATCTATAGTATATTAGAATGTGGTAGTACCATGTAGTATCAATGTGGTATATCTATGGTATATTAGAATATGGTAGTACCATGTAGTATCAATGTGGTATATCTATAGTATATTAGAATGTGGTAGTACCATGTAGTATCAATGTAGTTATTCATTGTGTATATTCTATATTTTTAATCTTGTTACATCCATTGTCATATCATTATTCTAACTTGATGAAAAGTTCATCATCACCGTCAAGATCGCGTGATCTCTGGCTCCGGCCATGGCCCAGATGGTGGATATCCGTCGTTACGACCGTCCACCTTGGTTGCCAACAAAGGTGAAGGCCGTGGCTGTGAATCGTATTTCGACCAAAACCAAGCAAAATGTGAAGTATATGAGGATGCCTCATGATGCCTCATGTGACATATATTTTGACCCTATAACTGCCTATAACACTATGTATGTGGCTCCTGCATGCATGTTCTTCTGAGATTCGGGGCACCTCGCTGTAGCTCAACATGACCAGGTTATGCTGCCACGGTGAAGGTCGGGGCGGTGATGGGCACAGGTGTTGAAAATTGTTGAAACGGAAGAATGACATGACCCCAGTTGCCAAGTTGCCCCTCATTATATAATCACAATGACCCGCTTGCAGCTCACGTTTGTGGTTGATTATCCCCGAGGGGAGTCCTTTCAGCCATGAGATGCGGTAGGCGATCATCCCATCAGTTCGGAATCAGGTTCCCTTCGGTTCCTGAAGAGTCTCATGGGTCTCTTGAGCTCATTACGAAAGCTAGCTTGCCCTCCCCCCACCCCCTGGCCGGCCCGGATTCAATCCCCCTCTCTGGTCCCCCCTGGACCCCTCAACCCTTCTTGGATGTTGCCCGTACCTGCCCCCTGACCCCTCGATCCTACTTAGATGGCCCCCTGTACCTGCCCCTGGACCATGGGTTGTCATAATCTCAATAATTCATTTCAGCATTTCATCGTCAGCATTTGCATCACCATCATCCGGTGATTTTGGGGCTGGTACAGGTTTCTACTCTACGTCTTTATCTTTGCCTTCTTAATTTTCATCTTCCTCTCGAGCATTCTCATCATCATTGTTGTCGTCGCCGTCGTCGTCGTCATCGTCGTCATCATCGTCATCGTCGTCATAGTCGTCATCATCATCATCATCATCTTCATCTTCATCTTCATCCTCATCGTCATCTTCATCGTCATCAGCATTATCATCAAGTTCATTCCTACCCACCATCATCGTCATAAGTTTTATCAATTTTTATCAGTTTACCCTCGCAGCTGCGCAGTCTCCGGTACAACATTAGTATAGAGTCCTGCTAGCTTTCGTACCTACCCCCTGGCCTCAAGTCACCATATCGCCACTTTGACGCCAGACGAATTGGGGAAGAGCTGCATGGGGCTACGGTACATGGAGCGCTTTCCAGGCAACCGCCAGACTGTCAACTCAGATGCAGGGATGTTGTAGGGCAGGGGTCAGTCTCACACCAGGCAGTGTAAGCGAGTTGCGGCTGCTTAAGAAGCGATTAGTACGCGGAGGTCATGCTGCATAACTTCAGCTAGCCATGGCATGGGGAAGTAGGTTGGCAGTGCCATGCCACGAAGTTTGCATGCTTTAGCCAGCACATTGAAGCGTCAGGTTGGGCGCATGGTGGCCACCGCACGCTTTGCGGATTTTACCGTGGTGTGGTACTCAAATTACAGGAAACGACAGCACCTGGATGCATGTTGCACTTTCTTTGGCGCGACACCAAGTGAATACACGCGCATCTTTTTATTTTGTCATGGATGTTTGTAATTAATATTTTGTAATTATCAACACCAAATTTGCTTTCCGTGTTTAGTGTTTTTCCCTGTCACCAGCCGCACCCACTGAATCCCTCGGCGGTCTGAGCGGGCTGCACTCAGGCTCCATTGATTATGACGGCTGTAAAGCTTGCCTGTTTGAAAGGTTCAAGGACAACAGGCAAGTTAAAGCAGGGATGTTGGTCTTTCTGCCTGGGGTTTGACATGGTTTGACTGCAACCTTGCAGGCAGAACTGCATAGCCCCTGTTTCTTGGTTCCTGCAGCAAACACCAAATCTTGGAAGTTGGGTGGTGCTAAAATTGTGCAAAATCCCTGGTGCCCCATGAAAAGTTGACCAGGTGTCTTGCAGCGTGTTGCGCAGTGCCGCTGGACGGGACCGCTTGAACGGTGGGACTTTCAGGTTCCAAACCCAGTGAACCCAGTGCTACCCTTGCAGGAAATAGAGTTTCAATGGGATTCATCCCCTGAGGATGCTTGGCTTGGCAGTTCTGGGCGCCAGCACTCTCTTTCTGTTGAAAGCCATCATGGATGTGAGTGCTTCGGTCGCAGGAAGGGTACGGAGAGTGGATCTTAAAAAAGGCAGGATTTGTCGTAGTTGGAATTGATGTTGAATGATGTTGAGCCACCAATTTTGCAATCTTGTCGTTACGTGTCATTTCTGCATATTGATTTGTCATGATTTGTCCTACTGGTACAGTTTTGATATGGCAGTGTGTCAAAACCCTATCCCCCTGGTGAACATCAAAATAGCTGGTAAATGGATGTTCATCCCCCTAAAAATGGTATGTATAGGTATTGACCCATACCCATATGTTTGAGATTCCCATTGAGTTGCACAACTCATGGTTTGCATCTCCAAGGTGTGCTGGTGCGCCTGCTGGGATCCCAACTGCTGATTCATCTCCATTTGTACATGTGCTCAAGGTGTTAGAAGCATCTCATCTGACAATCTATCTGGCATTCTTGAAATCCAACGAGCCAATGAGTCCAAAGTTTCAAGCTGTACCCCCAGTGTTGGTCGACCTTAGCAGCAGAGTCAGCCTCCTCTGAGGCTGGGTGAGAGGCCGGTTCCGTGGAGAGCTTAGCCAAGAAGTGGTTAAAGCGAGCAACATTTCTTTAAGGAACTTGACATGTTTTGAAATGATTAGAATGGATCCATGATAGATATAGGTACACAGATGTACACAGATATAAGGTAAATCAATTGTAAATCATCAATAAATGGAGCCTTTTCCATAGCTATATGTTAAATTACCAGAGGGGAGATCATGATAGATATACCATGCATATAGGCCACCGGGACGATGGGGGCCCCGATGCAGGGCCCGCATCTAGGAGCGCCTGGCTGCTAAGGCTGGAAACTGAAGCTTTCCTTCTGGCCCAGGTCGGAGATATGCGGAATTGGGCATGTGTCGTGGGCCTATCTTTCTATATAGGTGAGATTGAGTTAGTTATTTCCTCCAAGACCTGCAATTTTGCGAGCTATTCATACCGCAATATCCTCAATAGTTCAAGTCCTTTTTGCAAGTGATCCGATAAGTGTGATGGGACATTCTGCGAGACAACTATGACAAAAACCAAGGGGATGCCAGCATAGGCACAGGTCCCCGTCACCGGCGACAGCGTTGATATCTTGAGCATGACTGTGCTAGGGCAGATAAGGTTCAAAATAGGGTACCACTCCAGCAATTCAATCAAGAATTCAAAAACACATGGCCATCGTTGACGGACGCCCTGTCGAAGACTGAGCTCCACAGCAGCATGGTTTTGGGAGTGATGATTTGTCAACAAATCAATGTGTAACAAACCTGCTGGGCCATTGCAAGCAAAATTTTCCACAGAACCCTGTGACAGTCGGGCGGTGTGACTGGTGAGTCACCCGCAAGTCTGGATTTCCATGTTGGAAACTGTTGGAATCTTGGATGACTAATACTATACAGAAGTAAAGAAATATACTGTATGTAGGTGATTGCAAATGGACAATCATATACATTGTTTCATATATATATACACATATTACACTATATACATATAATATATGATATACTATACACTTCTCATAGCGCCCTGCGGGTTTGAACTGATTCAACATAGCTTGAGACCCGCTGACAGGTGCCACTGGCATTTGTGGCATGGTACGGCTTCCAGGGTGGATATGGTCGCATTCTGAGACGGCAACTGGTGGAAAACAAAGGCAATGACATGCAATGGCCGCCAATGCCCATTAACCATTGATACCATTGATATTTGATGATATTTGATGATATTTGATGATATTTGATGATATTTGATGATATTTGATGATATGTTGATGATTATTTGATGATATTTGATGATATGTTGGTATTTATCCATTGAAGCACCAAGAGCGGTCCGTTTGATATAGTATGATTCTTTCAGTCCAAGTCTGGCAAGAAAAACTGGGTTTGCTGCGGGAATTCATTCGGATGCATCGGCACCGAAGTTGCATTCGAAGGTGGGTTGTTTGCCTTGGGTAAATCAAGTGGGTCCACTTATATTATATAAGACCTTCCTTCCTCAAAATATATCAAAATGCTGGTTTCCCGTTACAACTGCTATTCATACCTAGGCTTAGGGGTTGTCCTTTCCATTTTGATCCTAACAAAGTAACACTACCGGTCCAGTCCCAACTACCCATCTCGAGGAACATTGATCCAGCACGGCCTCCCAAAGTTTAAGTTCTCAGTTCGTGCGGAAAAGGGTCGAACTTGGTTGCTGACTCTGCTGGCAGTCGCAAGCTCAGTGTTGAATTAGAGGCAGAAACCAAACTGCGATTGAGATGACTGCATTTTTTTCTCCCTGACATGTTGTAAAGGATGTTGTGAGGGTCGAATGGGTCAAGGTTTGGTTGGCCAATTATGAACCCGTAGAAAGGTGTTTGGTGCCAACCCGTGGCTGGTGTCCGGCTGGATGAGGTTGGTTATGCTGCCACAGCTATACACCAGGCAGGACTCCTGCATGGGAAGATCCATAGATTCGATAGGTCTGCAGATCTGCGTGTGTTTCTGGATGCCGGTCCACCATAAAATTGCTGTCGATATTTTCCTCAAGCTCCCAGGGATTTGGGGCAGGTGATTTGGGGCAGCGCTTGCCTCTTCACTGGTCCCTTCACTTTGGGAGCCCTGCGGTGCTTTGTGGTGGCGGCCGTGGCGCATGTTTGCCAGGAGAGCCCAGGAGGGAGTTCAAGGCCACACATGATGGAAATGGACCATTCCGTAGCTAAGATTCATCCATAACCCATAGGATCCATGTATGGTATATATGCTAACATTGGGGGCATATTGATGGTAAATGTTACCATATATAGCATACATGGATCCTATGGGATAATGATTGGACTTAAAGTATCTTGAAAAGCTGTTCCCTTTTTTGTATTTTTTTTGTCGGGTTTCATGGGTCGCCTGAGATGATCATTGGAACTAAAAATGGGTGGCGTTTCAAGGATGCACGGATTTCGAGGGATCCATAGATCTGCAGCCACTGTGGCTTCCGAAGCTCACAGAAAAATGGCATATTAAAGATCATGCCATGAAATAATCAGCTCAGAAGCCCCTGGAACTGCGGAAGTGTGCAGCAGAATATCTCCAGCCAGAGGTGAGCAAAGTTAATAAGAACATTATATTAATTATAATACATTATAATTAACTATAAATATATGTATAAAAATGTATAAAATCAACCTTTGCAGGTTTGATTCAGCAAACGGTTTGTGGATGTTCTGCTGAACCAATGCGCATCAGCCGTGGGCGGCGTGACCTGGATGTTCCCCCATGCTGCAAACAGCTGCGAAAACTACATGCACAGGAGACTGGGAATTGCTGTGGATTGATGCTATGATATGCTATGCTTACTTACCTGTGGCAACATCTACATTGATCCGGCACATCATGATCATCATGTTTGATTGTTTCCGCGAGAATGATATCCCACGTCTTGGCAATGTCACCGGAAAGACGACAACAATTTGATGCATCAAATTGGATGACCAATAACCCGACACATATGATGTGTGACTATTTCGGTTGCAGGCTATGTCCAAACATAAGATACATGAATATATCATGAATTGTCAGCAACTTAGGACCTACCAGACCAGCTAGTTTGCTGTTGACCTGGGAACCCAAACCAGAGTGCTTGGAGAAGAGAAGATGCTTGCGAGAGCAAACTCACCAAAGGAAGGGTAGAACTTGCATGGCCCCACATTACTGTAGCCGAAATGCAGATGTTCTACAAGTCTCTGGGTATATTGCGGGAACAGCTATACTATAGGTCAGATTCTTGCAGGATTGGATGACGTGGACCAGATCTATTTGTCAGATGGAGATGGGTCAGGCCAGGGGCGGCACGACAGGAAAATGGGGGACATCACCAGGATGATGCGGGTGGTTGGTTGGTTGGTGCGGCCGGTGATCGGCTCCATTTGGTGATGGTTTGATTTGCTCTTCTCCAAATGGTCCAATTGCTTGAACATGGTGAAAACGACAATCAACTTGCAAAACTGTCACTTGTTTGATTCTGTGCGTTATACGCTTCGGGATGCTTTGGGCTAGTGCATCTTAGCGATGGAGAGAGAGTGCATCTTAGTGCTCCTGGGACCCCATGCTTTCCCTTTCCACAAGCCCACAACATTGTGCAGGTCAGGTGTCATCCTATTACAAGCGAAAGAAAGGGAAAGCCGAGCCGGCGCCTGAGGGACACGGGCGACGCACCTGGATTTCAGCTGCATTCCGAGAGAAGCCCAGTGGCTATGGCACTTCTGGCAACCGGACAAAGCTGCTGCCGGTGTCAGGACGCTCAACGAATCTAAACGACCCTGACACAATTGCCATGGGGGCTTGGGGAAGCTTTAAAAAGGTAAATGCAAGTGACTGGGCACTGGGCACTGAACATGATGAGTGCAATTTACTTGTTACATACACTTATCATACCGACCAATGCCCAAGCTGGAGATGCGAGCTTCAAAGCGCATGGATGAACATTCCAATGTCCACAGCACTTTAGTCACTATAAGCGATAGGTTCCATAGGTCATTCCTGGGACTTGTCCCTGAGTGGGGTTGTACAATATTCAGCAAAACTCCAGCAATCAGCACAATGAGGTTATGTTTTTTTAAACTTGCAGATTCCTGGTTGCTTAAGACAGACATTCATCCCTGTGAGGACGAATTGCTGGTGCTACTGCGGACTTCTATTTGTTTGTCTCTGGAGATGAGGTAGATCCTGACCAACAAGTTACTCTACCTGCCATGAGCTTCCTGACTACATATGTACAATGCTGTACAATGTGTTGTTTTTGTTCTTGACGTTTGTTAATTTTTCAGTGGTTACTCTAACTAGTCCTGGTTGCTATATTTCAAGAAACTAAGATATAATATATTCCCCCTATTATTTTACAGGCCATCTTTTATTTGATTTCGGGTTTGGCACCCCAACAAAAACCAAATCAAATAGAAGATATTCTGTATAATAGTAACATTTGAGTGGTTAGTGTTATGTTCGAAGCAGCAAAACAGGTCTGGACGGAGGTTCGGAAGAGGAATACCAAGGGTACTGGGACTGGAACTCCCGGAATACCCGTTCTTTGGGCGACGAGTGGGTCGAGCGTATGGCACATCCACAAGTGAACTGCGAGTCCTACTGGTACAACACATCAACCGGGAACCTTGGTTGATTTTGCTCATTTTCCAGTCACATGCCTTTGTGACTGGATTCTTCCGGGGATGGGTCCTTGAGTCAAGATTGAGAATCAAAATCATCCATAGTTGCCATTGTTGAGTCATTCTGGGGAATTAATTATGAAAAATATGAAAAACCCTCGGAAAAACCAGAAACCATTCAACAAATATCCCCTGGAAAAATTATGAAAAACCCAAAAGGCGACCCTGGCGGCTTTTGGATCGACATTCCAGGCAGGATCGATCAGAATTTTAAGTGCCATGTGTAAAGTGTAAAGCCTTTTATGATCTTGTATGTGTATAACTCATAGGATCCATGTATGCTATATATGGTAACATTTACCATCAATATACCATACATGGATCCTATGGGTAATTATAGTCACTTTTAAGATCCTTTATAGGTCAAAAGAATTTTAGTACATACCCCGATCCCTTCCACCTCTAAACACCTTCTGGAAAACCTTGGTACTTTGCCCAGCATCGCCCCGAGGATCACAAGCTACGAGCAGCCTGCAGTGGGAACCACTGCCGTGTCAGCAGTCGACCTGAGCTGCGACCTGCTTCAGGAAGGCCCTGTTTGGACCTTCACACCTTTCGAACTGAAGCTCCGCTGAGCTCAGCGCATGGTTTTGCAGAATCATGATGTGCACATATATACACCAGCATATACCAGCAGCAACATACAGCAACATCCAACAAAGATCCAACGGACAACAACAATAACAACGGTTAAACGGCTTAAACTGGATCTGTGTGCGCATGATTGTGCATAGTTACAGATTTAAAAAACACCGCCAGCAACAGGGATATCACCAATAATGTTTGCTTTTGTCATGGTGAATTTCAACACCAGTGACTTGATGTTTGGGATGATGCTCCAATTGACAGTCTTTTCTTGCTGGACTCAGATTTTTTTCATGTACAAAACATACAAATGTGCGCACGCGCCAGGGGATGACCTAAAGATCAAGCTGCGTTGATCAGTTGATCTTTCATTTTTTCCATCAGTTCTTGGAAGCATGGTATTCCATGATATTCATCCAGCAAGTTGCAGCGTCAGGAAATCCATCATGCGCGAAGGTCACGCTGAAGACTTTGGCTTCACAGCTGAAGAATTGGCAAAGCGAGCTTGCTATGAGTTTGAGACTTGGTTGCCGCGGGTCCTGTCATGGCACGACTACCAGTATCGTTGCTTCTGGTTTTTTGGAGGGAAAGATACAAACGACAGAAACCGCGACTCCGGCGCTTCCAAGAGTTTTTTCAGCTCTGACGCAGAAGCAGCTTGGCGGCACTAGCAGGGCTGGTTGACTTGCCAATGGGGGCCAACAGAGGCACCTGGAATACCAGTGGCCCAGTGGCCCAGTGGCCATTGGTTTTCCCGTAGCATTGATATATTTGTCATGGGTGGTCGGCAACCAGCTGTCTCAGATATTCCATAGGATTATACACACACACATATATATATATATATTATACCAATATACCATATAGACCCATGGAGATTGCGGCAGATCTCCAGCAGCAAGAGATGATCACAACCATGGATGCCAAATCTATGCACTGCCTGAGGCAAGTCGCCAGCTTTTTGCCGATGATGAGTTCTTTGAGGCCAGGTGCTTTACCCAAAGAATATCTGGATTAGGATGGCAAAAAAAATTCACTTCATGGCAGCTCGCAATTCTGTCCCCAATTGAGTGGCCCATTTCAATAGGATGTGTTCTTCAGCATAGCCGGGTCCTGTCGCTGCAACTCGCATTGCGCGGCACGAGGCGTGCACGCGCTTGCTGTGCCAAAGGTTGGAGCGGATGCATCCCATCAATCTGACGTATTTCGTTTGGACCTATGCTCGTGCAGGACTGGGAAGAGCTGTGAGCATACCAGCAGTCTTGGTGTGTGAATGTGGCATGATTATCAATGATTATGGATGAGATGTTGCAAACCAAGATGTTTGATTGTTTTCTCTTAGCCTTTGAGGCAGCATTTTTGATTGGCCCGGCTGGCGAAGATGAGGAGTGTATCATGAAGAGTTGCTGCAAGCTGTGGCCGAGCACTTCTGCAAGGGCTGGCTTCCCACCATGGATCGTTGTTCATTAGGCCGGGAGCTTTGAACTGTATATAGTCTGGTTGGTGGTTTGGAACATTTTTTATTTTTCCATATATTGGGGATAACGGGATAATCATATCCCAACTGACTATATAATATTTTTCAGAGGGGTAGGTCAACCACCAACCAGTGGGTCACCGTGTCCACCTTGGCTCTCCCGTGACATGATGGATCGATGCTGTGATCATTTTGCAGGCACCATGGTTTGGAACTTCTCAAAGCTGGAGTTCCGTCATGATAGATACTTCGAGCTTTCTGCACAGGACTGCACCTTTGGTTCGAAATGGTTCGAAGGTTCTTGTTCTCAGTGATATCTTCTCATGAAGGATGAGTTGCAACGGTCTTGCAACAGTCTTGCAGGACGAAGAAGCAATGGCCACCCGGTTTACACAATTTTTCCATGGGATTTTGCAACCTCCGAAAGACAATTCAAGACGGGTCCAGAGGAACTGGGGGATACAGAACCGACAGTACCGTTGACGGAGCTTCGCTGCGACAGGAGCTCTATCGTCCAAATCGGTTGCGGTCTTTGGCGCCTCGCAATTTTCAAAACAGCATGACTCTGGGCTTTGCATTCAAGTTGCCTTGGGCCTGCGTTGCCTTGAGTTTGGGGGGCGCACAAACTGGATAGTATCTGATAGTACCTGCTTATTTGATGCAAATGAAATGCAGACTGATCAGAGTGAAGCTCGTCCCCCAGCATTGTGAGGTGTAGGATGAGTAGGATGTCTACTGCTGAGGATCGCCTTCAGCAAGCGAAAACATTGGAACGCCAAGCTCTTCGAAGCTTTTTGTCGTGGCATCCCCCGCTTATTGGACAACCATGATCCAAAGTTCCCGAAGACAGACACGGAGGTTCTCTTCTCCTACACCTGTAGAGATGGGAGCGACTTGGTATATCTTGGTATCAGAAATCAATAGAAATCATCCTGCACGGCAGTTGTGCCCCTTCAGAATATTATGCTCTGATTGCGACGTGGCTGGGGAATGAATCTTAGACAAATTGACTCAGTTGTTCTTTTCAGTCTTATAATTACTGCATAAAATAAGGCCCAGTTAAATGTTTGATTTTCCTTCGGCCTCCTGGCCTTTCTTGTGCGGATCAGTTTTGGCGACTTGTTGGTCACTGTGGTATCCGATTTGCAGATGATTTTCCTCCTGATCCGGCATGAAGGCAGCAAATACCCTCTGGTTATTTAACATAGCCATGGAAAATCACCATTTTTAATAGGTAAACCATCTATAAATGGGCCATTTTCCATGGCTATGTTAAATAACCAGAGGGTAGATTTGATAGACATGAAACCGTCTACCAAGCAATTTTCTGTGAGAATTTGGTTATGCTATGTTATGCTGTTATGCTTCCAAAGTGGAGGGTGCTGTACCAAAGAACATGTCCCAGCATCTTCCCTCAAATGGCCCAGCATTCATCATAATATATCATAATTCATTACACTATGACCCATATATCATAATATTTACTGTGTATATATATATATATACATTTCAAATTATATGAATATCATCCTATTAAATAGTCTTAATATCTTGAAGCATAGTGACTTGCCATAAATGACTTGCCATTTGAGGTGAGGTTCCTGCAGATGCCTTCCGCATTGGTTCGCTCACGGTGATCACCAAAGGCTTCCAGGACCTGCGCGCCCACGGCCCAGCGGTCGAGGAGTGCATGTCGCTTGGATCGCTTGGATGCCCTGGAAAGGTGTTTGGATATGTTTGGATCCCGCAATCATACAAAATCAGCCAGTTGATGGATGTTTCATAATGTTTCATATTAATGTATGCTTATGTTTGATTTAGTTTGGATGTTCATGGCTGTCTATAGGCAGATTCAGGGATTTTGTTGATGAGAGGTGGTTAAATAATCAATTCCGAGAGTTGCAGAAGATGTAAAGGAAGATGGAAGCCCCCTTTCCAATCAGCTCCCAGCGGTCACGCAGCCAAAGATGAAATGGCTATGCACTTCCAATCTTGTTGGCAAATGGGTGATGAATGGTGATAGATATGGTGATAGTGAATGGATTTTACGTGTTCGCGACAAGCAGGCCAAGACGCCCATGCAGAGGGTTTGCATAGCCGCCTAATCATGGCAGAAGTGCACGCTTGTTGAGACTGATTCTTTTTATTACTCCTTCGTCCCATCATAATCATTTCATAATCATCATAATCATCACGAGCTGGATGTCGCATTTACCATCTGGTTATTTAACATAGCCATGGAACATCCCTTATAAATGGAGGTTTTAATGGGAAAATCATCTATAAATGGGCAATTTTCCATGGCTATGTTAAATAACCAGAGGGTATATTTTACATTCATTTTCACCTTCCACATCTTCCACATTTCCCTGTTGTGTTTCCCGGTGGCACCCTGCCATGATGCCATGGAGTTCCAAGGAACTCCATGCTAAGCTACGTCCGGCGCAGTGTGGAGCGGTCTCCCGCCATGATGCGCGAAGCTGGAGATGCCTGCAACTTCCTGCGTCAATTAGGTGGGATCAAAGCCAGCAGCCCCTGGATCACTTGTTGTGTTTGCTTATTGTGATTAATAGTGACTAATAGTTTTTAATAGTATATTTTTTTGATTTATAGTGATCAATATAGTGAATCCAACCTGCAAAACATGGTGTGAAGTGTGGCAAGCGTGGTTAACAATGGGCATCGACAGGGGTTCCCTTTCCAACTCTTCGAAGGTAGGTAAGTTCACCCCGACTGCCTCGGGCAAGGATTCTATGCTGCTGCAACTGGCCTGGAGACTTGACTCATAATGGAGAAGGATGATCATGACGGTGACTGATGCTGCTGCTGATGATGATTCTGATGATGATGATGATGATGATAACTACTTAGCTAAATTGAAATGTCTTTGTAAATGAACCGGCTGTGTTGGATACCGTTTGCATCATAGAGGATGGGGGCAATCCTCTTGGTCATTCCCCCTGAAAGATGGTGAGTATGATGGGTTGACTGTTGAATGCCACTGCCATTCCGAGACGGCTGCCAGGGCACCCACCCTGCGGACAGCGCCAAGGATCTGTCAGGCATGCTGAGCAACATCAACCTGGAAGAGATGTGCAAGAATGCTCCAGAGAGAGCAGTTGGACAAATGCAGGTGCCCTTTTCTGACGGTAACGTTCAACCCCTTGATACCATTCCCTGGCACTGGATGTGGGGCGTGTATATATATATATATTATAGATTGATTACATTATTTTGCATTGAGTCTCGAACCTGGCCACTGCCAGAACTGCCAGCTGTATCATGCAGTATCACACGATATATGTTCACACAATTACACACACATACACACACACATACATATACATATACATATATATATATATAATTATGTGTGATTACACACACATATATATATATATGTATATTTATTTACGCACACACACACACACGTAGGTAGATAGATGGATAGGTAGATAGATAGCTAGATAGGTAGATAGATAGGTAGATTAGGGTAGGTTCGGTTGGGTGGATGGATGGATGGATGGATGGATGGATGGATGGGTAGGTAGGTAGGTAGGTAGATTAGATAGATTAGATAGATTAGATAGGTTGGATAGATTAGATCGATTAGATGGATTAGATAGATTCGATAGATTAGATAGATAGATGGCAGGAGCATGCCGCCTTCAAACGGGTCAACTCGAAGTAACATGTAGTGACACAACCCGCCCACAAGTCGGTCGCATTTTGGCAGCTGCCGGTCAGGCTTCACTGCGAAAAGCGGGGCTGGACTGACAGGAACTCCCCCTGCAGCTGGAGTCAAAATAGGATGGGTGCGACATGGCAAGATCAGGTCCATGCTGTTAGATATGAAAGGTATTACCATCCCAGCCTTTAGCATAGCTCAACTCTTCGAGAAGGTGATGAAGAGAGATAGAGTACCATCTCAGTTCAAAACCTCAGTGGAAAGACAACATGTGGCACATTGACCTATGGGTTTGGGATGATTTGGGTGCTTTTGGACATTATATAATATACATACGCATAACAAGCTGTATTATATTATATGAATCACAACCATGTGGTAAACCCAATGAGAACCCATAAGATGATATCGTATGAACCTATTATGGTATGTAAGTGTATGGGCACACACATATATATATATATATATATATAGATATACCAATATATATAGTATATATATATTATATATATATGCAGTATATTAAACAACTATTTGTAAATATACCATATATCTATTATTTGTTGACCGGTGCCCACGGCCGGATGCCTGGCCTCCAGGTCAGACGGCCGCAGTGGCTGGTCCCAAGCGATTGAGCTCGGAGACATACAGGAGAGGAAGCCACGGCCCGTTGAGTTCGATGATCTTAAGATTGTGATCTATTATAGAACTATTCAGATGATCTATCATAGATATAGGTAATCTTATAGATAATCTTAGTAGTTCTTAGATAGATCTTAATAAATGAATTAATAATCTTGTAATTGAATTATCTAAGATCTTAATACAATAGATAGATCTTATAATAGATAGATCTTTATTCGTTCATATTATAATATAAGATCACATTTAATAGGAAAACGGCTCTTAAAAAGATCTTAATAGTTCTTATATAATTGTGATCTATTCAGATCTATAAAGATCTATTAAGATTACCTATATTCATTTCTATTAAGATCTATTAGGAAATGGCTAGAAATGGTGATTTTCCACAGATTAGTTATTACCCATTACGCGTATTAAGAAGGGAGGGGGTGTTCCCATTAAGAAATGGATAATGTATAGAAATGGTGATTTTCCACATGTTAGTTACTAGTTGGGGTACCCAAGTGGAAGAGTTTGAAAACCAACATGAGGAAGCCTTAGAAATGATGAGCTGAGGGAACTCGTGCGGATTGTGGATTGAGATATATCTTGTTTCTTGAGGCATTGGCGGGCTCGTCACGGTCGCACGGTCAGCATGGTGAGCATGCCTCACAATTGACAACCTGCACGCCCCTGCCAACTTTGAACTAGCGCAGTTTTTTCCAGAGACAGTTATCTATAATACAGATAATACATGATCATACAGTACAGATCATATATTTATTCATTTACATATTTCTATTTATATACCTACACACACTTTTATACACATATACCCTCTGGTTATTTGTTACATAGCCATGGTATAGATGGTCCATTTATAGATGGTTTACCTAGTAAACATGGTGATTTTCCATGGCTATGTTAAATAAACTGCTGGCTGGGCATCCGGTTGGGTTTCCGCTGGCTCCTCTCGAGGACTCTGAACCTGGCCCTGATCCTGGATGGCGTGGCACGCATTGCTATTTTGGCCCGGGGCCTTTGGCGGAGGTGGCAGCCATAAAGACATGGCAATCCCGTCCTTTCAATGGCGAATCAATGGGATTTATGGGGATGGATAGATGGATAGATAGATAGATAGATAGATAGATAAATAGATAGATAGATAAATAGATAGATAGATAGATAGATGGATAGATAGATAGATAAATAGATAGATAGATAGATATTAACAATGATGATTAATGGTGATTAGAAGTGACAAATATGGCACTCAAACACTATGGAATTAATGGGAGGATATTACCATGGATTATATCATGGTGATTAATGGCCTTTGATAATGGTGATTAGTTGTGATCAGGATTAATGATTAAATATATTTTTCCTGGGGATATAATGGGCATATTATGATATAATATAATATGACATTCTTGGAATATTCATGAACTGGTAGGGGATGAGAACACCTATCAGGGACCATAGAATGGGGGTGCTCAATATGAAGGGGATGGGATTACGAGGTGCTCAGGGTTTCCAGACCCAGCTGAGTTTTGGGCATGTCATGTGGATTGGAAGCAACCAAAGGTAACGATGCCGTGGGATCGGAGGGAAGTGTCCCACTCTTCGGAACCTGAGTTGTGGGTATGATCCGGTATTTTGGAATGGGACACATATAAACATCCCATTTCTCCTCGGGTTCAAACACTCCAAACGTTTGGAATCCTCGAAAGTACAACGCGCTGCTGGGAGCTGGCTTTGTTTGAAATCCCTCCATCAGCAGCCAAGGTGGCCACGGCAGACAAGCCGCCCGCCCTACTGGCAAGCGTTCTGGCTGGGATGCTCAATCAAACCATCAATGGACAAACATTTTGTACATCATTGGTGGTGTACTGTACATCTATGATTAAGGACTCAATGACTTCAACACCCATAGGTTATTTTATTTGCCTCCTGAGAAGTCAATTTCGGGGGCATGTCATATGGACATATGATGACATATGTAGAATATGATTGCACATGATCCAATATGTCAATCGACATCTCCATCGGTTCCCTGGCAGTGCCCACCAAGTTTCCATGATCCGCTGAGGTCTTTCCAGCGGTGGATCTGTTTTGTGCCCTTGGCGGCTAGGGCCCTGGGGGCCCTGGCCTGTGCTTGCCCACCCCAGCAAAACTCTACATTCATTGAAGAGTTCAATAAAGGGGTTTGGGGTCTAGATGGTGATGCTGATGCTGATGATGATGATGCTGATGCTGATGATGATGATGATGATGATGGATCCCTGGCTATCCAGTGGGAAGCAAGAAAACAATATCCCACAATTCTCCACATGAGCTCGCTTCAACGTCCAGTCCAATGACTGCCTCCATGGTTTGATGCTCTCCGTATTAAAACGGCAGTGCCCCTGCGATGGCTTGAGGCTGGTTGATTGGAAAGTACTACAAGCCTTGAGAGCGATTGGAGTATCTCCTATGGAGACTTGTGAAAATGTTGTTTGTTCTTTATCCATCGGAGGTGTAACCATATCAACGGCTGACAGTTGTGTGATTTGCCATTGAGCACTTTCCTTCAGGGTTTCACCACAAGCAGCTACAGTAACTGAGCTGATGGGTGATTAGCAGTGATGAACCTTACATCCAAATAGACCAAGCGCAGCATGATGCAGCATTCACGGCGGCCAATGAAGGAAGTTTCACCCGGCAACCGCTTGGTGCTTTGTTAAAAACATATGCAGAGGTTGGCAATGCGGAGCAATATCTTTTTTTTTTCTCCTAGGTGTGGCACAGAGAAGCCTTCACCCAATGATTTTGGCTTGATGAACTTGCAGCGGATCACCTAAAATTTAAGAGCTGGGCATAAGTCTCATTTTCTCACACACCAGGTACCATATCGGGGTAATTGGGGTGTCTCGATGGTCTCAGCCATAGCCACTTGAGCTGGAAAATGTGGCCCCCCTGCAAGCATTTCAGCATAGCAACGGAAAGCAATCATCTCAAGAAGGCAGAAACGATTCACCGCGTTTTTGCAAAGCGACGGTCACAGCAGATACAGCAGGAAGAATAGGAAGATGCAGTAGAGAGAGAGAGGAAGAAAGAGAGATGCTGATAAAAAACGCACTGATCACAAGTCATCGAACAGCACAAGGCGATCCTTACACCGTATTGAGATGTACTGAATGCATCGATGGCTGGGCCGGTGATGGAAATGGAGTTGCATTTGCCATCCAGCAGCTTGGCAGCCAATTCATTCTAGGTTCGGCAGGCTTTTGAAATTCTACTACTTTCGGTGCCGGATAAAACATGCATCACCTATGTCCATGCTTGGAACCACATGAAGAAAAATCCCAAGATTGTTGAGCAACCACTAAGATTGTTATAATATGTTATAATTGCATATAATTGCCAGTTCTCTCAATTTATCTCAACATGTGCCAGTTCGTTTCCGTCTTATCCCAAGCTGATTGCCCGTGATGACGATCCCGAGGTGCTGGAGAGACAGGAGAGGAGCTGGGATCTGAGCGAGTTCAACATGTTGCAGGCGGTAAAAGATCCATGAAAATAAACATGTGAAACGGGTCTGCACCAAACAAGACTTGATGTCTAAAGAGAATGGTTGCCTCAAAGATAGTGGAATGGAACTTTCCCAATTTTACATATTGATTTCGATTTGATCTGTTGTAATTTCACACACGCACGTATATATATATATATATATATATTGTATATAATTATATATATATATCACGTATATACATATTATATATAATTATATATATAATTATATACATAATTATATACATAATTATATATATATAATGATATACATAATTATAGATATATAATTATATATATGTGCGTGTGTGTACATTTATTTATTTATACAGATTCAGTATCTTCATCTGAATCTATGTATTCAGAGGAGTTTTTTCATGAAGCTGCCTCGGCATCCGAGGCCCAGCTTCCTTCCAGCGTCTCACCGTCTGTCGGTACCTCCTCGTGATGAGGCGAAAAAGTGCTGGGATGGAGGCTCTCTACCAGAAATGATGGATCATTACCCTCTGGTAAACTAACATAACTATGGAAAATCACCATTTTTAATGGGAAAATCCACTATAAATGGTCATTTTCAATAGCTATGTTAAATTACCAGAGGGTATGGATCTATACCATGATTTAACATGATCCAACCATCAAGACATGCTATTTTTTCATAACCTACTATAGCTACGCCCATGAATGATTTGTCCATGTTTGTCCGGAAACACGAGATGGGCACCCACAAGAAAACGCTGTTTCGGATCATTTCAATGGGGGCCCCATTGACAATAGGCCACTGGATCTTGGGGTACCTTAGTTGTTGATTGGTTTCCCATGGAAGGGACCACATTCACTCGGTGGCCCATGGGAGCCCATCATTGATTTCTGACTTCCCATGGAAGTCCTGACCTTAGGCAAGCCCGTTGGCAAGGCAGGGCGCCGCGCTGATCATTGAAAGTGTTTCTTCGAGAAACCCACGAGCTAAGGCAAACTATATAGAATAGACAGTTGAACAGTCTGTCGAACACAAACTACAATTGTACATGAATAGTTGTAGCTCTTTTTTTCTTACTGGCAAATTATGGACACTTGCCAGGAGTATTTGTCAATGAGAATGGCATGTAAGACAGTTGCCAAGTTAAGCTGTTGTAAGGAGCTTTTTTCTGGCTGCTGACAAGCCGCCAGAACAGATCTGTGCACAGTCGCATCCACGGTGCATTTCGGCTTCGAATCGGAAGGCCTTAGGAACGTTCCGTGCCAGACCCGCATGTTAGAATGCCGGAGGCTGGCAAACAACTCAAAGGCAGGGCTTATGGGCATAGACTCAGTGATGAAACTCAGCAGAACTTCACAAACTGGATCAAGATTGAACGTTTTAATAGTTCAACATAGTTAATCTTGCCAGTTCAATTACCCATTTTCAACTTAATAATACCTAATACCCATTCTAATTAGGTATTTAAACCATTTTCAACTTAAGAATTGTTTGGGTATTAGGTAGTCTTGCCAGTTTGTGAAGGTTGTAACTGACTTGCTGTGCGCAGTCAATCTCTCACCAATTTTACGTAAAAGGCTGACCGCCGGTAGCCGGAAGGAATCTGGGAGCTCCATCGGCGGGATTCAACAGGACCATCATGAGATCATCTCTGGCAATTATGCACCTGAAATGCATGGTATACTGTCATTGTTAATCATGAGTATCATTGTTAATCATGGTATACTGTCATTGTTAATAATGATACCAATGATAATCTCATCATGTTCATGGTATATCATTGGTATCATTCTTGTTCACTTGAAATCGAAAGGATATGAACAAATTCGATCACACTAAGGATGACGTACGTCATTGCTGCAGGTCATGAGCCACAGCCGTCCCGCAGTGCCATGTTGTGCAGGTGCCTCTCCCCGTGGCAAGAAGGCTGCGCGGAAAGCTGCGGATGAAGAGCTTCGAATGAGACAGCTGTGCCACTTGGATGAATTGGATGCAGCTGTGGATGGATTACCCTCTGGTAAACATACAAAAAGCTCTTGACAATGGCCCATTTATAGTTGATTTACCCATTAAAAATTGTAATTTTCCATAGTTATGTTAGTTTACCAAAGGGTAATCCATCCCCCTAATATCCCCTAATATTATATATAAACACCTCCGTTCTATGGTCCCATATATGATCATGCGTAAATTCCCTACGAAACCATTGTTTCTGGGATTCTGGGGGGTGTTTGATATTAGGGGGATGGGATTACACTGGAGATTGTTGGTATTTTATTGGATCTACATGCATATATTACCTCTATATTCGTGATCAATATTTTATTAAGATTTACTGTCTCCGTTGGTAGCCCGCAGGATCCGCAGGCACGCATTTCATATGCACTACAATCCAATGCCATGCCAATGCATTCTTGGACCCGTGCTACTAAATAAATGATCCGAAGATGCAGAAACACATTCTTTTTTCAGCCACAAACCATTGAAGATGTGAACCGAGATTTGACGATGTTGCACTTGCGGATCCTGTAGCGATCTTTGGCGTGTCATGGCAAGGTCAACATGGGGCTGTGGCCGCCTCATCCCCTGCTGCCCAGAACCATGTCGCCGTGCCCGGTCCAGGTGCGAATAGATGGGTCCCGGACGGCTTGCGGCTTGAAGGTTTTGAACTGATGGTAGTACCCTCTGGTCAACTAACATAGCTATTGAAAATGGTCAATGATAGTGGATTTTCCCATTAAAAATGGTGATTTTCCATAGTTATGTTAGTTTACCAGAGGGTATGTGCGCTCAGTATGATATTTATATTATTTATATTTATATGTCGTGGTTGCATTATGTTGCTTTATTTTCCACAGTGCCTTCAGACCGTGAGTCTTCATAAATTGGTGGCCGAAAAGTGTTCCTGCCACATGCCATCATGTAGAATAGCAAAGGGCACTGCGGCAGTGCCGGTGATCACCAGAGGTGACTGCAAGCATTGTGCATCCCTCATAGAATTGAAAGATATTGAACATGACCGTTTTCAAAGAAAACATATCATTTCTCTGAAACCTGGTGGATGTCCATGTGATTCATTCCATACGATACCAAGTTTTCCAGCGCAAGTGCGTGTTCGATATTCTTTTTTTTGCTTATGTTGCAGGAGGGAGAGCATCCGCATGCGGATTTCTATTCATGTGTGTGGCACAGGTCCCTCAGTCTATGCCAACAGATAGCCCACCAGGAGGGTGCATGTGGGTATAGATGGCTACTTTACAGTGCTAAAAACAGGCTTACTGTATCATCCAGCTGCCGCTGGCAGCTCCAAGCGCACCCGGAGGCACTTACAAGTTTGGAGCGCACACGGAGGAGATCATAAAACCTGTGAATTGCAGCCCGGCATGGGATGATGACGGGAGATGTTGGGAGATATGTCCTTCAACACACGACTGTCAGAATTACAGTTTGTGAAGCACCCAGTTTGTGATGCTGGTCCTTACTTCTTGAAGGGGTCTTGTATATATATATATTTACTGTTCATGCTATATCGAAGTCATGTCATGTGAATATATGAATGGCGCATCATCACCGTAATCACGCATGGTCGCATTATGCCGCATTTGGGTTTCACTTGAGTACTTCTTCCTTTGAACTGTAGGGAAATATCCAGTTATCCTTTCTTTGGGGGGATCATAGAAGGATATTGGACGCTGTCCCGCACGCCAGATGTTGGCTCTTCACCTTGAGTAATGAAGCACTGGCTGCTGATTCCGGATTCATTTGGGTGATCAAACCAGGTTCCCCCCGGGGAGCCATGGGGAGCCCCACCGCGCGCCATTCCCAATGGTGGAGGTCGGGTGCTGCTGTCCAGACGGCCACGTTTCATGAAGGAAGGTGCACTCTTTAATCCAGGAGACCGAGAAGTAAGGCGCTGGACCCTTCCACCTGGGTGGTCAAGGGTTGATGATGATGATGATGATGATGCTGGTGGTGGTGGTGGTGGTGGTGGTGGTTGGAAAAAAAATCGAAACCCATTGACACCTTTGGATTTGGATAGGCCCGGAGGATCCCAGTCATAAAGCACTGACCGAGATGACCTCGCATGAAGCTGGTAGTACAGCCCTGTGCAACCTCATCGTATCCCTTTACCCTCAGTGAGACTTGGGTGCGAATTGCTCGTGCTTTCAAGGATGTGTTATAATGATTATAATGTGTTATTCGCATATGCCGATTTGAGAACATTCAGCAGGATTGAAGTATGTTGAAGCCACCAACTTTGTAATTGTTCACTGTACACTATTGTAGAATATACATGAATATACACGCATATATGTATATATATATGAATACATACACACATTATATAAGATACAAATGTAGCCACGCGGACTTGAATACATACATATATAGCGTATACAGGCAATATCTATTCTTATATGATATCATCGTACCGTTCATGCAAACTATTACAACTATATGCCTATAATATCCTATAATGTTTTTTTTATCATGTGTCTAATAGTGTCATATTCCATTGTACAACGCTATATGACAATATTACATTATGCAACACTATATGACAATAGTAGATAAACATTGCATTATGCACCACTCTATGACAATATTAGATCAATGAATATAAATGATCATAAATCATAATATCACATAATTATATACATCACATCATATCATGTCTAATAGTGTCATATTCCATTATACAACACTATATATATATATATGATCAGAAATCATAAAATCACATCCATCTAGCATCTCCATTTCTTTGGATTCCGCAGGAGTTGAGGCAGGCGTCCCAGGGCCCGGATCCTATGATGCCGACAAGGTCTATGGTTTGGGCGCCTGCAAGATCAGACACTTCGCCAGAACACCGGGATTTTTTGGGGGGCGGAATGCCACCAAAATGGGTTCCACCAAAGTAAAAATGCTGGTTTTAAGGAGGAAAATTAAGGATGACCTTCTGGGTTGCCCTGGCCCAAGATGGAGGTTTTTTTATCATCAATTCATAGATGGTTAGAAAAAAAAACTACAAATGGAGGTTTTTTTGTCTCTGAATATGATGGTATTTTGGCCAGAGTTCATCAGCAAATTGGATGGAGATAGCGCCAGCAAAACAGCAAGGAAAATGGAGCCTCCAAGCAATGACCAATGACCAACCACCGATTCCCAAAGATCCAAATGTGTTTTTGTTCAAACACACAAGTCTATATAAAGTTGATACATATTTGAATGGAACAAAACATCTGTGTGTGTTCTACAGCTCTTGGTTGCATCGACCCAGTGAAGATAAGATCCATTCCAGACATCACCAGACACCGGGCCCAGGCAAGGAAAAGGATCCTCCAAAGTGGACCATGGGAAAACGGGCTTTGAGGGAATTTGCCAAGACGCACTGCTGAAATGTTTGCGTGTGAATGATCGCTGAATTCCAGAATCTGTGAGCAAATTTGGATCATGTTCTTGTCATCAAATGTCATCAAACATCATTGCATTTTTGAAATATTTGTAATATGTAGTAATTATTTGACCAAAAAATGATAAGAGAGAACTGGATTGAAATAACATTCCAATGGCGATCATGGAATGATGGGTTGAAAGCATCGAAAAGGAACACATGCAACATATTGCAACATGGCAGCAGGATGATTCACTTTGATGATGATTGATTGTTTGATTTCTGCGGGCTGAAGAGCGGCCCAAAAGTGCAATATACTCTGTAGCGGCATGACTCCCTGACACATGATATTCATGGTAAACAAAGGGGAAGCTGAGAGACAGCTAGAAGAGGACAGTTTTTGACAACTTCTTTGTGGTTTTGAAAGCGCGGATACATGGAAGGTCATGGCAGGCTGCATCCTAGGGCGTGGAACCAACGAAAGTTGCACGCGCAAAACCTGCCGGTCTGTAAAGCAGCCTGCAAGGTTGTGGTGGCAAAGGAATCGGATTGACCTTTTGAGAAATGCGAAGAGAAAAAGAACACTAGGTGTTTTGGTGGCACAGACACCGTATGGTTCTTTCTCCTGTGAAGCATGGTTTTGTCTCTTGTGCGGGATTTTTGAGTTTTACTGTGTATATATTATATATATATGTTTATATAATATATATCATCTAGACTCTATTCTACAATTTTCTACATGCCAATCTATAGAATTCATATAGTAACTGTGTGTGGAAACCCCCTCTGTGGAAACTTCAGGTCATGGCATCCATCTTTCACTGGCTCCTTTGACAGCTTTCAGGTGGGATGGACCAAAGCCGACCATTGGTTGATGCTTTGGATCATTCTGGGTGCAATGTATTTTAGATTTCAGGAGTTTCTGGTGTTTTTTTAAAGGAAACCTCCATATGTTTGGGATTATCATCACCCATCGTTTATGATGATTTCCTTGATTTTCTATGTTTGGGTGGCAATGAGCCTTCTATGGACAGTCACTATGGGCTGATATAGGCTGAGACCGCATCATTCCAACTGGTTGTGCATCGCTCTGCAGGATGTATCCCGCATGCCACAAGCTCAGCATCTCAGCACGCTTGTAGTCATTTCAGTTTATCATTGGTTAAGAAATGTCATGAGTATGACTGATTGTGTTCAAATTTGATGAAGCTTCCAGGTAGGCTCCAAGACGGTCATTTGAAGAAAAAAACAATCCTCCTGGCCTTTAGCAAGCATTTGGGCCCACCCACTGTGTCCATTCGATGTAGTGTGGTGGTGAGTTGCACCTGGCCATCATCACAAAGCCAGGCTAAGCCAGGCAATGATGGATCATGGGTTAACAATCCATGGGCTTAGAGTTTCTTTCATGGGAATCTACTTGGAATATATTCATAGATGAATCGGGATACAGCTGGAATATATCTATATATATATATAAAATTATATACATATATACATATACATATTACATTATATTATTATACATTATATATTATAGTATATTATGCTATATTATTATATATTATATTACACCCAGTGACTGAGTAGTGATCATCCCAGCTCCCAGATCTGCCCCTGAAGCGAACTTGTCGTGGTCGGCACCCGTCCCTTGGGCCTAGCCTTTTCCGCGGCTTTCTGGCGCTGGAGCGGGTGGGGATTTCCCATGGATTTCCGGCTTCAATTTGCCCGAAAATCCATTGACTAAGACTGACTAAGATCTTCAAAATCCCTGTTGATTATATATGATTTATATATGATTTATATATGATTTATAAATGATTTATAATAAAATATGATTAGTTCGGGGGCTATTGACGTAACCATTACGTAACCAATATACATCTATCTATAAATTCTAGATTCTAGATTGTCACAATCCATTGTGGGAATCCCTACGGATCTACCAGTATAAAGGGACGACGGAGGGCTTTGAACACTGCAAGTGTTGTCGGTCAGGAGACAATAAAGACGGAGTTGGTTTGATGAATGGAAGTGAACATCTCTGATATGTTTAGTTCACAAGTCGAAGTCCCAGAGCAAACGGGATCTGGTAGGATTTGGTAGTTTATTTTTTGGCACAGTGGATGTCGGCTCACAGGATGTAGGTGAGCACGTATACAGTTCATAGATTTTTAAAAAAGTTTTGCAGATAAAGTACTTTTGAACAGGAAGTATCTGTGGATACGTCGTGATCCTTGCTCCAGATCCCCCCAAGTCTCAACTCTGAAATCATGACCCTTCACTGTAACTACCATGCAAAACCGGGTACCATTGTCCTTGCGTTCCACACTTCACTTAGGTTGAGTCTACGAGAGTCTTTGGCGGGTGGCTTGCCTCCAGATCAGAAGAACCACATTGGTTGTGGGGTGCCAGTTGGTTATGTGCCAAGAGTATGGCTCCATGTTCGATCATCGGCAGGTATGCCTTACCCATCGCTGCACCAGACATGGTGGGTGACAGGCCAGGCCCTGTGTTCTTTCCACCCTGGGCCGTGTCATTGTATAGAGAGAGAGAGAGAGGGATGCAAGAAAGACAAGTGCACGCTCACAACAACCTCTTCCCGTGATATCATACCACACAGGAACGACATTCAGCATTTGGATAATCAAGGGAGGCAAACAATTCTGGTCGCACATAATCCCTTCCCCCTATTACTAAACGTCCCCCAAATACTAAAAACTAGGGTCCATCTCCAATTTTGGAAAATTTCAGCTTGGCCAATTTGACTTTTAATTGATCCCCTTTCGAAAACAATTTGAAAATAAAGCTACCATTTGTGGGTTTTGCCCCCTAATACTAAAAACATCTAAAAACTAGTTAACCCCGGGGTGTTTAGGGTCCGCCCGATTTCTTTTAGTTTTTTTTTTTTTTTTTATTAGGGCTTTTAATTTCTTATTAGGGCCCGCTTCGAAAACCAATTTTTGGCAATATTTTAATTGCGTTATATAAGGAAAGTTAATTGTTTTTGAAATCGAACAAACTAGTTTTTATTATTAAGGTTTTAAATTTATTAATAGGGTCCGCTTCGAAATCTTATTTTTGGCAATATGTTCATTGCGTTATACAAGGAAATTTAATTGATTTTGAGATCGGAAAAAATAGTTTTTATTATTAAGGGTTTAATTTTATTGATAGGGTTCACTAATAATAAATACCCCCCTAATAACCCTAATACTAAAAACTACCTGAGGTGTTTATTAATAGGGGGGACGTTTAGTATTAGGGGGAAAGGATTATATAATATATACATGTATATATGTGAAGGGACACATGCGATTGGCTCAAATTATTCGCCCAGAAGATTTATTTGGATCCAAGTTGGTTGAAGTCCCCACGCAACTGTGGTGAATGGTTGATCATTAACAGGTGGGAATGTCATACGAAAGAGAATAACAAGGGACTCGACCAGCTCCTGACCAGAATGCAAGAGTGACCTATGCCCCAATCAATATGTTCCCTAATTCTTCAGATGATTGCCCTTTGGATATTTGTATATATTTGTGGGGTTGGATCCAACATGGGTTTCTTGGTGTTCGGCAAAGACATGTGGTGAAATCATGCAGAATCTTTACATCAATTCTTGGATAATTTTGGATCATCGTGGCTTCAAAGGTACCCTCTGGTAATTTAACAAAACTATTGAACATGGCCCATTTGTAGTTGATTTACCCATTAAACATTGCGATGTTCTATGGCAAACGGTTAGTTTACCAAAGGGTATTGCACACGGCCATCATGGCACCAGGGAGCAGGTTAAGAGCTACAGCTTTGACCTGGGCCTCCTACGTCAGTCACTGTGCTCAGATCACGTCCCCTGCACGATGATTTCCAAGCACTTGGCCCTTGCTCACCAGCTGTAACTTAGTCATGTTACATCATTTTATCACATTTGATCTGATCAAATTATCACATTTTATCACATTTTATCACATTTGATCACTATATTTCTCCAATTTACCCCCCTATCTTGTGCTCGGAGCAACCCTGTCCAAGGCAATCTTTGAGTTTTGATCAGACGACGCCATCGCAGCAGAGCTGGCGGGACTGGCTGCTCGACCTTCACATGCTTTTTGAGGGTCGGAATCGGACACACCTTGGGCATCAACATCAAAGATTTGTTTGATATATGATCATAGGATATCATAGGTAGTCTTTATTTAATTCTATAATATCTATCCCCCTTACCATTTCCACTACTAAAAGGGTGAACACGTGCTTGGTACCATCCTCTGATTCGTGGATAATTCAAGCAAAAAAAATGGACCCGTGCACCAGTTTTTGTAGTAAAAGGGTGTG
>Ga0126342_10002973_pt1 | contig 27393 bp, 23 predicted proteins | sample Cyp1metagenome_FD_92528 | JGI IMG/M metagenome (GOLD analysis project Ga0126342, IMG submission 92528) | Coral microbial communities from Lord Howe Island, Old Settlement Bay, Australia - Cyphastrea 1 metagenome | ecosystem: Host-associated > Invertebrates > Cnidaria > Coral ... | reverse complement strand
TGGCAGAGTTACGTGATCTAAGTTTTGGTTGAAGCAAGAGCCAAAGGTCAAGGTTTGCAGACCTGCTGGCATTGCTACGCCTTCCAAGCTTTGATCGAAAGAAGCCCCAAAAGTTAAGGTTTGCAGTCCTGCTGGCAGAGTCACATGATCTAACCTTTGATTGAACTTGTCCCCAACAGTCAAGGTTTGCAGTCCCGCTGGCAGAGTCACGCGATCTAAGCTCTGGTTAAAGCAACGGCCAAAGGTCAGGGTTTGCAGACCTGCTGGCAAGGCAACGCCATCCAAGCTTTGATTGAAATTGTCCCCACAAGCCAAGGTTCGTAGACCTGCTGGCAAGGCTACGCCATCCAAGCTTTGATTGAAGCAACTCCCTGCTGGAAGAGCTACGCCATGGAAGCTTTGGTCTAAAAGATTGCCAAAAGTCATTGTCTTGATCCCACTTGGAAAGCTCACTTGTCGAAGACTGTCATTGAAATCTACACTCAAGTTCAGGTGTTGAAGGCTGCTGGGCAGTTGTAGAAGCTGCTGTACTGACGTAACTCCTCCGATTTGTGTCAGCCCATGCAGTGAGAACTCCTCCTCTTCCACCTGTTCTCCACGCAAGTATTTCCATGCTGCCAGCAGATCCACACGAACATAAACGCAGGACATCGTGATGCATTCTCCAGCCAGGGCAGCCAGCCCTTGCTGCCTGAGGGTCTGGTCCAAGCTTAGGGGCGATGATCCGTGCTGCACCGCGATGCGTGACCCGGGCTTGGAAGGCAGCCTCGCAGTGATCATCTGCTGCAGCTGACGGCCAGTCATAGAAAGAGCCACCTCAGAGCCAGCCCATCTGATTAAAAAAAAACACATAGGTTAAGGTTTCCATAAATGGGGAATCCCCAATAGCTGGATGGTTTCTAAGGGAAGATCCTTCTAAACTGGACGGTTTCTAAGGGAGACACGCATTTATGGAAACCTCGTCTGGTGGTTACGTGCACCAAATCTGTCTGTGGGTGGTTCCTATCCCCAACGGCTGAGTCTTCACGAAGGCCGTGAAGTGTGGCTGATAAAAACGTGATAGCGCTTCATGACCGCCCAATTCTATGGTTCTTTTTCATTGTTGATGATGCAATCCCCATGTTCAATGTCTCCTATCCCATCTAACTTGTTTTGATGGTCATCTGCTATTTCCAGCTTTCTTGGTTACTCTATATATTGAATAGAGGTCACCAAGAATTCTTAGAGACTCATTGTCCTTGGAATGGATATTCATTGCTTCCAAATGATATATCTGATGATCTTCCAAGGAACCCAAGATCAACGTAGGATACCCTCTGGTAAACAGCCACATAACGATGGAAAGATCCACCATTTTTAATGGGAAAATCCACTATAAATGGCCATTTTCAATAGCTATGTTAGTTTACCAGAGGGTAATCCAAAGCCATTGCCAAGTTGCATGCTGGAACTTCTGTCTCTCGCCCTGCAAGCTGACCAGCTCTACGCTGATCATGTCGTCCATGGCAACGAAAATGCCTTTCTGAGCCATTGCGATGGCGGTGTCGGGTGTGGCGCCGCCCTACATCATGGAAATGCAATATGGGATAAAGAACCACAAGAGCTACATCTACATCTACTGTACATCATTTGGGTGTGTCTGAAAGTGGCGGACACTTATCCTAATATGTGGCAATGTTCCTGGGAAAATGAGGTTTTAAACAACTGCTCCCAAACAAAGGTACCTGGCTGAACCTGACGTAGTCTATTTTGGGAAAACTCAATCATGTCTTACCAGTCTTGCACTTTTGCGATCTGTTGTCTGCTATGCTGACTGATGACTGCTTTGATCCGAAATCTGCAAGCGCATCTCGAAAAACTGGCATGCCAGTCTTGGTCTTCTTGAGCAAGGGGCCTTCTCCCGCCTTATGCCTCCTGTGAACACGGAAAATGTAAGGCTCGAAAAAGGAGTTGCAGCGTGGACTTTTTCTAGCTGTAGCTGCATTTCCACGGTTTCTATAGACCCTTCAGGAAGAACAGACTCAACAAAAACACAACAACGACTGCAAACAAGAAACAAAGAAGGAAAGAAAGAACCGCTAAGAAAGAATGAAAACAACATGCCCAACAATAAACACAAACTAAACAAACCAAAATGAACACCAGCAACAGCAACACCAAAATAACACCCCGCCCCATTGCCGCTTCGGCACATTCATCTGGCCAGGCATTCGGCCGGCCACTGGATGAATGGAGAAGCGCCTGGAAGATGATTGAAGAATCGATTGGTTTACTGAAATCCAGCACCTGTGGTTGGAAATTCAGATGATGAATAGTATTGGATCCGGAAAATTCCACAACGTCTTGAATCTAATTGAATTTGTATCCTTAGAGCGTAGATATATGGGTAATGTGGTGCTATTACCCCAAAGAGACCCAGACATAATATGATACCAGTATAAAATATAGACATATATATATATAATATATATATATATTATACACATGACATGTCAGACAACGCTAAAAGGGCAATCTCACTAAACAACTTGCGGGCAATCACCTCATTTAGTGGGGACGTAGTAACTAAAAAAGTACTATCCTCTCAGAAGGATCAAAACTTTGCCAGCTTTAGTTACAAAAACAAGGTTTATTTGTCGTGGTGGGAACAACAACTCTAGTTTGCAAGACATGATATAGTCGTATATAATATATACTCATCACCCATATTCATATAGCCGTATAGCCATCGATTATCTATATAACCAATAATTTATATATAACATTATATAACATTATATAACCATATAACCATATAACCATCATATAATCATATACCATATAGCTATCTAAGCATATGTATAACCATGTAACTAATATAACCCATGACTATATGGTGAATAACCATGAAGAGTTCGTTTGTCTCACCATCTGCGATAAAACTCCGGAATTGATCGCTGCCATGCTGCGTGTTGATGCCCTTCTCCTTCAAGAAGCCGGCGATGTCGGCCACCGCTCTCTGGGCCTTGGGGATTTCGCTTTTTTTTCTAAGGCTCCGCAATGGTATAGTATGGTTAATAACGCTTAATCTATGGTTAACAATGGTTATCCTATATATGGTTAACAATGGTTCATCAATGGTTAGAAATGGGTCATTTGTTTTGTATTGTTTTGTATCGGTTTTTGTCCACTGGAGCCTTGGTGACTTGCGGAAAGAAAAAGAGAAGTGGTGAACTAATGGACTTCTTATAAAGTCTTATAAATCTATGGAAGAAAATGGAAATCAAGAAACTGAATAATTCTATCTAGAAATTGGATTGACAAATTGACCAGAACTGGAGACAATAACGGCAAAAGTTGGCGCGTAAGCAAACATCCGGATACAACGACAACCAAACCGGATGGATGTAGCACATATATGCACATATCATGGACAAAAGAACATGAAACAAATGATGTGGATGAGTTCTTGAAAACGGGAAAGATAGACACCTATTTTGCGACGATTTTAGCGGGATGTTCCTTAGCCCTTGATCTTTTTGGGGGTTGACATACCCCGAGACTCGTTGCCTGTGACACGGCCATGCCGTAGCCGGGCACGATCATGACCTGGTCGGTGCGTTGGGGATGTTCAACAATGATTCCAAACGGATTTGGGGATAAGTTCTTGAAAACAACCAATTAAGCAGTAGATAAAACAGACAGATGCTTGGCTCACGATTTTTCAGTGAGATTTGAAATCCAAGAGATTTACAGCTCATTACTTTCTGGTGCTTGGTAGGGAATGAGGGAATGATCCATAATCACTAGTAATCATCATCCCATTCCCCCATTCCCATCCATTCCCTACTAAGCACCAGTAAGTTTACAGCAACTGGTGGAGCTTTCTGGTGGCAATTGTCTGTGACCCCGGGGAAAAATGAGAAATCATTTGCCTTCTGGTCCACAAAAAATGTCAAACAACGTACACATGTATATATAATTATATATAATAGGTATAGTATTATATGATATTATATGTTTATATAAAACTCAGGAGCGCATAAAAATACAGTGAAATAAGATGGATATAACATTTTTTTGTCGGAACAAACATGAATAAACACCCAACGTCTTCACATTTCATAGCCAATCAATGTTAAAGATATAAAAATGACATCAATGAGCAGAAATCACCATAAATCACCATACAATCACCAATAAAATCACCATCCTGATTTCAGACATCTGAACTCCGCACCAACCCTTCACCATTTCACCATCCACTTTCCCCGGTGTTTTTAATATGACCTCCTTGGAGTCCAACAGCAGATCGGCCACTTGTTCGGGCTTGGTTTCTCTATGCTCCTAGTAGGAGCTAGGCGTTTTTTGCGTGGAAGGAGACGGTTTTTGTCCAAGTTCAGAGGGTGGTGTTTGATGAAATGGATTAATGGTGACATACTGGTGACATACAGAGGTGAATGATGATCTTCTGTGCTTAGCAATCATATCCCCATCATATCCCCATCATATCCCCATCATATCCCCATCAATCCCATGTTTGATCAATATTGGATTTAACTGTCAAACATGCTGGGAATTGATGGACATATGATGGGGTTACCCTTCTTGGGAAACTAACAGAAACTGCTACCGAAGCCCCCGTTGAGTTCGCTGATTGACCGATTATTTTAATGGTGATGTCCATAGCTATGTCAGTTTACCAAAGCGTAAATATGTGGATCACATGGAGATACAATTCAAATATGATCCACATGGACGAAATGAAATGGAGAATCTACATTGGATATCAAGTGGTCATGCACGTGCGTGTTTTCAACAGGCTACATTTGCAGTTGTCTGCGCTGTGAATTGCAATCTGTATGATACAATGCATGCACTGCATCATATCGCGGGGATTCACAGTCTTGCCCAAAGTTGCAAGACGCGGCTTGAGGAATCACGGCTTTTTAATCTATTTAAATGACATGAAGCAACAGTTGTTTACATGTTAGTTCTCACCCAAAAGAACATAAAATTAATGAATGAATTCCTGCAAATTCTCCACACGTCCAGGGACATCATGGATGGTTAAAACCCCAAAGTTCACACAACGAATGCGGGAAAGACCCCGAGTTACCTTTTGGTAATGTGCTGGCTGGATATACTGCAAATGGTGGATTCTCCATGGCCAGTTTTTATTACTGGAGGGATCTGGAGGTACGTTGGTACCATATTTTTGGCCATATTAATTGTGGGGATATCCCCTGAAATTTAGGCCTAAAAAATAGGCCTTATATATGGTAGGTACCTCCAATTTAGGTTCCTGAAATGACCACTGAATGTTTGCTTGTTTTGTTGTGCCCATCTAAGTACTTCGTATATCCACCACAACCCCAACAATTAAGCTACGTACTTATTTAATTAACCAACATAGCTCAGGTTCAGGGGGCATTTCCGTAGTTGTTTAGCTTCGCTATGCTTTCTCGGGAATAGATGGATAAACCACCATATGTCCAAGTAAAAGTTGACTCTTTAGCATATCATCCATACACCACCAAGAAACTGCTGGTATTAAAGAAAGAAACAAAACTTGTCAATTGTCAATTATGATTACAGTATATACCATTAAGAAATAACCATTAATAATTATGATTACCATGGTTATAAATAACATTTCATTAATGGTTCCCTTTATTACTAATGGTCATTACGGTACCATTATGACAATGTCCCTCTAATAATTCATACAAAATGACCATTCTGGGAGACTCCGAGACCTCAGAATTTCACCGTCCTTGACCTCCTCGACGGCACCCCCCTACATGCGATGGCCATGGGGCCATGGTACAGTCATCTGGTGAATACGTGGTTAATATACTGTTAATAATGGCTAATATGAATGGTTATTATATGGTTAATGATGGTTAATAGCAATCTGGTTGGTGGTGCGTTTTAACATGTTTTAACCATCTTGAAGAATGATGGAGTTCGTCAATGGGAAGGATGACATCCCATATATGAAATGGAAAATAAAAAATGTGTGAAACCACCACCCAGTTATATTTCCTCATTCCATTGAGACGATTTGAGACGATTTGAGGGAAAAGTGGCAGGAAACCATGGTTTTTCCCCATCTAATTGGTTGGCGGTTCTTTTATTTTTTCCCGTAAACCACTCCAACGATCATTGGAGTGGTTTAAAATACACAAAAACAAAATAGAAGAGAGATTTATCACCATTGCAGTAGGATTTCACTTGTCTCCTTTTGGGGGTTGCTATAAGGGAAAAAATCTTCACCGGAACCTATGCATGTTACCGCCAACAAGTTCTCGTCATCGGACAGTCCGGGGCTGCCCCAATGGGCTGTGACTATGGCACATATGATGTGATACCCAGCTGATTCCAGGGCGTATATAATCGAATGGTAGATTTCACATTCCCGCTCCAGCTCAAAGGTACGTGTCTCCCTCAAAGGTACGTGTCTCCCTCAATGGTAGATTATAATAATCCTTGTTAGCGAACCTCGAGCGGAACAACAGTGTTTTTTTCTGATGATTTATGGATGTCCCCAAAAAATAGAGCAAAATCAGGAAAAGTCCAAACAAAGCGTTGGCATCAATGGTAATTGCGCATGCATTAAGCCCAGAATACATCCCATATATCAATGAAGGGTAGTATCCCCCATCAGTCAGCCTACCAGCAGTCGGGGCGGGTATACCGATGATCAAATGATTGCAGGCACAGCTCGACACACAGGTTGAGACTACATTGACAAAAAACTGCCCCACTATGTCTGTGTCTCAACATCACGGACCCTGAAAGCAGTAGAAACTTGACTGCCAATGCAATCTCTGATCTTGAAAGCTTCACTTGAAAACCTACCCATCAAATGGCAGGAGGGGTCCCAACCACTGCTTCTCCTGTGAAAACTCCGTAGGGGGAGGCCGGTCTCGCCAGCGGTCTCATTGGGCCCAAACACTAGTTTACTAGCTAAATACTGTATATCTATGGCTATAAGGGAAAAACTTAACCGGAAACCATCGATTTTCTCATTAAATATGGGACTTTCCTGTAGATTTTCCCTTAAACCAATCCATTGATAGAACGATCCATTTCTACCTTCAAATATGTTTTGAATCTCCAGTACCTAATGACGTGGCTGACCATACTCCAGAATCAGCATCATATTCCTCCATATTCCTCCTGGCCAAAGATTGATCCATAAAGCGACCATTCACCGTACCCAGGATGTGCTGAATCTCCCATCAGGGACATTTTAGGGAACTAAATTGAAGGTACCTACAGCAAGACATGCCAGGTCTATTGATCTATGCCCAGGTCCTATCTAATCCTATCTCGGGATATCCCTCAAAATGCTCAAAATATCAACTGTTATCAACTTATTGTCTCAAAGATGGCACTTCGTACCTCCATTTCAGGTATTTTAAGTGTCCCAGATCATCCCTTCCCAGCCTTTTTGGGTGGCGCGACGCTCATTCCACCGAAGATCACGTTCATGATGTCACGGTTCATGGCATCCTTTGCCGGAGCCATGGCAGCCATGGACCGATGACCATTGGATTGACTCGGGGTCAATCAATATACCCTCTGGCTATTTACCCATCTGGTAAACTAACATAACTATGGAAAGATCCACCATTTTTAATGGGAAAACTCACTATAAATGGCCATTTTCAATAGCTATACCAGAGGGTACCCATCTGGGTGGTGGTTGAGCCCTACCCCTCTGAAAAATGATGGAGTTCGTCAGTTGGGGTGATGAAATTCCCAATATATGGAAAAATAAAAAATGTTCCAAACCACCAACCAGCCATTTATAGATGGTTTTCCCAGCAAACCTCTGCTTATAATCATTGCGGTGTATTAGAGACAACGACCCCTACAGTCCCTACATTCAATGGATTGGTTTAAGCCCCATATAAAAAATCGGAAAATCCATGGTTTCCGGTTAAGATTTTCCCTGAAACCAATCCATTGAATCTATGGTACCCCCAAATCATCCATTTCAATAGGAGTTTCCATTACAGTATAAACTTATAAACCATCTATTTTGGGGGGAACCCCATTTATGGAAACCACATGGAAAAAAACATCTGCCTGCGTGAGCCTGTCAAATCCCACGACCCAATTAGGATGTTCCTACCGAAATCTACCTGCTGACACTGTGGTAATTGATGATTCAATCAAATCGTAAAGAATAGTTGATCAAACTATCAATCTGCAAAAACAACGTGCTTGTTGAGTCCAACACCACATGATGATAAATTGATTAGATAGCACATCGATCATCACGTACTATACATATCTCAAATTATTGAATTTATCATATTAGAGTTTATAGAGCTATGGCTAATTCTCTGCCATCGCTATTGCTAGCTATGGTTTATCATCATTTACATTCATCTACCACATTATCTGCTACCTACAAGTCACCATAAAACCCTCATTAAATCCCATTAAGTCACCATAAAACCCCATTAAATCCCATCTCATACCATCTATGATTAATTACCGTATATAAGTCTACCACATCCTTGAAATCAAGTCAACGATCTACTTCGGCAACCCAGTGGCACACATGATCTTGGTCAGAATGGCACCTGGATGGTCAGGAATGATTTTCATGAGGATAGAATGGTATACACAACATAGCTAACCAACAATATGAGAGTTGGATTCGCCCAGAATGGGGTATACTAGTACCAGGAAAAGAACATCAGTACACTTTGAAGGAAATATGAATGATAAACCCATGGATTTGGGGATATCTAATTTTCGTACAAACAACCACCCATTTGATTGGTTTTACACTTCCAGAGTTCTTACAAGGTTTCAAAAAACTGGCCAACCAATTTTCATGTTGGTTTCACCCTCAGATTAGATCACCTTTGGGGTCCGAGTGAAGCATGGTCCAAGTCTCGTCAGTTTTCGGAGCTGTTGTGTAACCATGGCATACATACTCCTATGGTTATTTAACATAGCCATGGTATAGATGGCCTATGGAAATAGTTGGTTTACCTATTAAAAATGGTGATTTTCCATGGCTATGTTAGTCATAACCAGATGGTATATTTCCCAGGTGACTCAGGGGGTCGAACCCAGCAACTCCTCATTTTTGTTACTCGAAATCATCGCAAATCCCCATTTGAATTTGCCCCATTTGAAGGTTGACAAACGGACACACCATTTTCGTGATTCAAAGCACTAATTGCCATGCAAAATCCCAAGTATAACCTATTTCAATTGATCTCTACGTGTTTGGGTGCGTTAAAAAGATAGTACGCTAAGTACCCCTAAATCTATGTGTTTCACAAAAAATGCCTCTTGTTGGCACTTGTTGGCTATCCCCCATTTTCAGATACGCCCAAATCAAATAAATACGCATAAAGATGGCTATATATCCCAGATTGAATGCCGAGTACATGTCCATTTATCACTGATTTCCTATATCCCATTTATACATGTTTTTAAAAAAAATGTATATAAATTATATAACATGTATATAACATCAACAGTGACTACTCCCCCAGTTTCCTCACTTTTCGATCCACCAGGTCCACCAGGTCCACCAGGTCCACCAGGTCCACCAGGTCCACCAGGTCCACCGGTCAGGGTAGGTTCACCGAGGTGCCGCTAAAGCCGATCAACGAGCCCACCACCGTCAGGGTCGGGCTGCCCAACAGCATGCCTTCCGCCACCAGGGCCCAGCCGCTGTAGGAATTCCTGATGGAAAAACCACAGATGGTGACCATTGGTGAAGTCATTTCTGATGCTTCAAGGGCATAGGGCATACAATCTATGGGATCTATGGGATGTATATGATATATGTATATTTATGTATATTATAAATTATGTATATATGTATAGCCTAGCCAGATTTATTTATTTAGCAAATCATCAGAACTTTGGGGAGATGCTTGACATTGAAGGCATGGTGAACAGTAAATTACTTTACTTCGAGTGATGCCCACCCTGACATAATATTCAGACATTCTTTCTGGCAGTCTATCTGACATCTATTCTGACATTCTGTCTGAAATTCTATCTGACATATATTCAGACATTCTTTCTGGCAGTCTATCTGGCATCCAATCTGACATTCTATCTGACATGTGTTCGGGTCCAGGCGCACTCCACAGCATCCGGAGCTGGCGATGTGGTGTTCGGGTCCAGGCGTGACCCACTGCATCCGGAGCTGGCAGAGGGGATGAAGGCAACAAAGAGGCGAGAAGAAGAAGAAGGAGTAAGGAATTGCACTTTTGTGAAAAATCTACAGGTAGCTTAATGACTACTAACCCTCTAGTTCACAACCAACATCAATTATATCCCAGTGTCATAGTAAAGACATGTTCGCTAAAAACTCCCTAAAGCCTTTTTTCAAAAACAATAGGAACCAGATTTCATAGGTAAATCCGGGTAAATCGTTGTCTCATAACCATTCATAACCCATCACCCGCGCGATGTTCGTCCCAGCGTCAGCACGGTGATGCAGCAGGGCATATCGCCTCCTCCTACGCTGCCCACCAAATGCACTCCCATCGCCGAGGACAGTGCTGTGGTGCCATACCTGGCAGATGTTGGGGGGATTAAACCATCAGGAATGGTGGCTTCATGGAACTTTAATGGAGGTTTAAGGATGTACCATATGACTGCGGGAATAAACATCCAGCTGTACCAGCTATGACCTAGTCCCTAGGCTACTAGGATTTTGACTCATAGCCATTTCTATCTTGGGGATTTAGTGAACAGCTAAGGGGAAGAATACCTACAATTGATTGATAGTAAAACCTTACCGGGTGTGATAGGTAATTTTTCAGAATATTATCCTGATTTCTGGGGGTGAATATCTGGGCTTGAAGAAAATACCAGGGGACTTGTCCAGGCTGTCAACCACCCTTTGGTAATTTAACATGGATATGGAGAATGGTCCCTTTAGTTCAACGATTCACCTACTGTATTATATCCTATGTAAAGGTGATAATTCTCCATAGATGTTGAAATAGAAACTTGCCAGAGGGTATCCTGGGAGAGCATTGTATAAATAGATATGTATACATGTATATACAGTCCACGGTAGACTTCTGAAACTGTATTTACATATGATATTATATGAGTTTGTCAATCAGTTGTACATGGGCAGGACATGGGATAAATCCGGGGTAATACAGTGTTGGTGCAATTCTGGCGTGATGATGGTGTGGATCATGGGTGATGATGGGTCATGATGGATGACATTTTAGCAATGTCGGATTATAAGTTTGGATTGGACACGCTCGCCAATTGTTGTAAGTATATTCTATACCCTCCAGTCTATTTAACACATAGCTATGGAAAATTCAGTGCTCATACATATATATATATGATTTACCCACTGTACAAGAATGATGATTATCCATAGGATTCCATAGCTATTCTAAATTACCAGAGGGTAAGGCGTAATCAAAGCCTACAACTGTCCCTAAGTCTGCTTTATCATCATTTTCCTCAGCCATAAAATGTCATAAACTGGGGATATCTTGGAATATCCGCATCTCTGGACAAACATATGTCCCCATTCCCACCAGAATCCATGAATAAGTGATACTGATAAGGGATTAATCATGATAAATCGTAACCTATGGGGTTGGTTACCATAGTTATACCATAGTCATACAGTTCTACCATAGTTATACCCACAAAAATCACCAACAAATTGCAGCCCCAAACCATCGCCGGGGACGCATCAAGGCAGTTCCGAGACCCGGTGAGCTGCTAGCACAGAAGAGGCCCAGCATACCGAGCCTCAGTGAGTTTGGGTCATCCCAGTTCTAACAGAAAACATATGCAATTTAAAAGAAACAACAAGACATTATTGTTGGTTGAATATATAAAGAGCTTGATGTCAATGTATGTCAATGTGATATGACATACTACCAGATTGGTGTACGTGTTTTGTTGGGAACTTTCTACAGGATTCTACAGGAAATCAGCTGGAATCCCTACCATCAAGCCGTGTTTCAAGCGTAATTCTGTTTCAACCAATTCTTGGACATGAGCTGCAAGAGCTTTTTGTCATATGGGCAACAGGGCCAAACTTAGGTAAGGTTTATAGATGTGAAAAAAAGTCATCACCAAAGAGATAGAACAGTGAATTATATTGAATTATCACTATTTCAATGGAGATATATCTACTTTTCTATTTTTTGGGGGGAGATAACAACTATAAGGGGCACAACAATACATGTTTGGCCATGTGCAATATTCACCTTGGAGCTCTTGAGGTACAACGCAGCTGGGAATTCCCTATGATTTCCTGCAATAAATAGAGGTTTATAGCTGGGAAAATCATCTATACTGTAAATTAGGAAATTACCAGAGGGTACCCTCTGGTTATGACTAACAGTTCGCCATGGTTTGTTGATGGCCCTAATCGAAATAGATGGTTTACCGAACTGAAAAATGGTGGATCTTTCCATGGCGAACTGTTAAATAACCAGAGGGTAAATCATAAGACACTAAGATTCCTTGTGGTCAAAAGTCGTCCGTGGCCGTTGCTCCAACTTAGAGTAGCTGAGTAGCTGGATGTAAGGTAGTTAGTCGGTTCCAACAAGATTCCAATATGTAGCAACCCCACAAAAAGACAGAACACGAAATTCCTACTAAACCAGTGAAGATACACTTTTTTCACGTACTTTTTGGTAATTCCATGTAATTCCTATACAGTATCTGAGAGTCTTTTGCTAATCACCAGCCTGACCACACATCGTTCCCGATCCACACCGAGGGTCTGAGATGCTGCCATGCCAACATTCAACATGTTCCTTAGCGCTGTCTCAAACTCGGACGGTCAGATTTTTCGGAGGCTCTGGGCCCCTGGGCCCTGTCCCATTGCAGCTCAGGCTCTTGTTGGGCAAGTTGAATGGCTTCGAGCTCAGGTTTCCGTTCAGCTTACCTCGGGGTCTCAGTGCCAGCGCAAACTGCACAGAAAACACGGCATTTCATGTACGAAAGCTGCAGGTGGTCTAAATGATACTGATTATACAACATCTCTCCGTATTCCCATGTAGTTCCAGAAAGTGTAGGCACTTAAATTCTGCCGCAATCCAATGATAACCTGATCATGTAGAAGCAGATGGTGATTTCCCCTCACATCTCCTCTAGAAACGTTGCCGTTGAGGAACTCAACCCACTGTTTAACACCAGCATTTCAGGTGGTACTCAAACCTCCCCAGTCTGCCGTTGATTTATCCTGGTTATTCCTTCCGGGAATCACTTGAAACAACAGGCCATGGGACAAAACCATACAAAACCCCTGCTGTTCAAATTCGAAGAGCTCATGGCATGACTGGACGACCATAAAAACCTTGGGAAAAGCCGACGGTTTTTGATCCACCGCAGGGCTTTCCACTGCTCCATCTGCGGCATGGCAATCAAACATCCCCCCGGCTGATGGGAACATGTAGGAAAAACCAGCCCTGCGGGATGTTCCATGCCCAGGTTCTATGTGATGAAAATTGTAAAATGCACCATTTCTCATGGTTGATCATCATCATCATCATCATCATCAACATTCAACTCGCCACTTTATGGTAACTGACTTTATGGTAGTAAGATCTAGTAAGTCCCTCATGTTGGGCCGTGCACTGCTGATTGCGAGATACCAAAGGCGACCAGGGACCCAGTGAAGGTGATACCTGCGCTGAAGAGGTGCCCCAAGAATGGCCGATATGATCAGGTAATATCAGGTATCATTTAAAAAAATTAAAAACATCATTCACCAATCTCAAGCAATCTTCACCATCAACTGGCTCAACTATCGACATAACGATCATAACGATGTGACATCGCTATATAACAGATTGATAAATCCCACTGATTCCTTTATCTACTCGTTCTTCCCAACTCACACCAAATCGTAGAAAGAAAATGATCATTGAGGCCGAGGTTTTTAACCAGAAGGCTTCTGCGAATTCTCGTTGCCCTCGGCGTTCTCTCATCAATCATCACCTAATGACAACCCACCGGAAATATCTTGTTGCAGCCCTCCTGCCAACTTTGGGATGGTTTGGCTCTGGAACAAAATCTAAACACACTGATGTTCACATCAAAATAGGTCATGCATAGCTGTATATTTCCCCCATTCATACGGGTAAATCATGGGTTTGACCCAACCCCCCATGTCTTGTACAAAAATGGTCAACACCAGTCACAGGGACTATTACCCATTACAATGCGGGATCCACATTTTTTTATCACCATCCCAGCAGTTATCAAGTATAATTTATCCCACTCAGGGGTATACTATACCTACCTTCATAACTTTCATAAACCACGTAACTTGGGAGTGCTATTCTGGATCCCACATCTCACATCTAGGCCCCATTAAAGATCCCCATGTTGAATCCCCGGCCTCCAATGGCGTTGCCGAGCATAGCACCTACCTGGCGAAGGAGTCATCCAATTGGGGCAAGAGAAGCAACGAGAATGGCTCAGAAACCAGGTCAGAAACCAGAATCCAGAAGTATGGTGTATGCAACCAACAAAATGATGGATACATGTATATATTTATGTATGTATATATGTGTATGTATATATATATATATGTATGTATGTAATATATTGTAATATACATATCCAACCCACTCGGGGGAACAGCCATATCTAGTAGAACTGGGAGCATTACAAATTACATCAGAGAAAAACTGAAAAGTGAGAGTGACCGACACGAACGGCAACAAAAGCAAAGAACATGGTGCAGTTGGGGTTATTGATGGGTATAACATGGTACAACGGTAGAATCATGGGGTTTTAACCTCCACAAGTTGGGATACAACTCCTACAACTACGGTTTTATAACAACTTATTGGTGGAACTGCCCAAGTCAGCATGGGAATTCCCTCTCTCAGGCTTGACGCAGAATATCCGATTAATGGTTTAAACCTATCCCAAGAACCATGAAAGTCACTTGGGGTCATCAAAAATATAAAAACACTATTTCCAACTAGGCCAACAAGCCAACTATCCAATTTATATTATATATATATGTATGTTAATTCTCAACATTACCTGGATTTGATGAGGGATTTGCCTGTGAGAAATCCACACCTTGTGCCCAATGTTGGCATCCGGATGAATCATGTGACTTCCGAGACAAGTGGCTACCTTGGGATCGCTGGTGAAGCACTGCAAGGCTCTGAGGCTCCCCGTTTTTCCATGGTATAGATGGCGCATCTGTAGATGATCTACCTATTTGGACATGGTATTTTAGTTGTTCAATAGCTATGTTAGATTCCCAGAACAGTGGATACCAGTGGGGTGGCTATCATCGGATTCGCCGAATAATTCATGGTGATCTTTCTGAGTGATGCAATGGGGATCATGGTACAACTAGAATGATTTACAGTAATAGTTGTAAACATGGTTATGGGGTAACATCATAGCCATTGATTATCATTATCTATCCATATCATTCCATATCTAGTATGATTTTCAACTACAACTAGCCAATTAAAAAGTTTGATCATGTTTGATAAAAAATGATAGGTTTGCCCAGCAGGAGTGTGGAGGTGCCCTTGCCGCTAGGTCCCTTCTGGATGCGCTGGGTTGATGTTGCAAAAACCCACCGCTACAGTTTAGTTCACATCCAGAATATGCTCAGAATCAGGATGTGAAAGATGGGTAGGTATTCTGAGCACATTCTGGATGTGAACTAAACCATTTGGAACCAGTTTTTGGACTTTGAATACCTACCCATCTGACTCACATAGACTTTTGACTCACATTCTCAGATCAGCAGGTACAAAAAACTCGTATTTGTGGGCCACAATTCCTGCCATCATCCCACTTTTGATGTCTTACCTACATCCAAAGGTTAAGCACATAATTGACCATTGTTGTTGGTTAAATTTCTCATGTTTAGTCATTGTTTCATGGCCACCATCCATGAGAATCACCCATTTTCAGAGGAACGAAGCATTCAACCCCCATTTTGATGGGATCTATGCTAGTGGGGGGAATGGTAAACTAACATTGACATGGAAATGTCATGAAAATTCACCGTGAAAGTCGATCATTTCCTCGACTTCACCCATGTATGTTATTCCATGTCTATGCTACTCTAAAATTGGGGAAATCCAATGGTATCCCCATGATACCCCCATGACCTGTGTGGTTTTGTCACTTCATCCGCAAAAGGCCACTCCAAATGATAAATGCCCCATTCTTCATGCGTACATCTCAATGTTTGATGGTTACATATCCTTATTTTTAATGGTTAAACCCCCAGTGTTTGATGGTTAAATGCTTCATTTCTATCATGATTCATTGTGAAATCAGATGGCTATGGCTGATCAAAACCCTGGGTGCCCGGGCACCTTCACCCCTTAAAAATTCGGTGCTATTTCTGGAGATTCCTTCCCCCAATTTCTGGGTAATCATAACTGTTTGGTAGTTGACCTGAAAAATATGAGTCAGTTGGGATGATGACATTCCCAATAGATGGAAACATAAAAAAAAATGATTGAAACCACCAACCAGATAATATTTCACTAACCTGAAATAAGACTCGGGATGATTCCATCTATTTATGATTCCAGTGAGGTCACAGTGAGGTCACAGTGAGGTCACAGTGAGGTCACTATAATTCCGCCACCTGACCCGTTCCTCATCGGATTTTCCATGATGCTCAATCCATCCAGCTGTTGGGGCACCCCCATGACTTAGGAAAGCTCCCGAAATGGCAGTTGTGGATACTTATGGATGGTTATTCCCCAAAATATATGCCAATCATATCCTGAAATGGCTATGAGGCAATGAGTTATGGATGGTTTATTCATGTTTATTCCATGTTATTCCCCAAAGATATGCCAAAGATATGAAAATTTACTACTGGTTGGTGGTTTCAACCCCTCTGAAAAATATGAGTCAGTTGTGATTATGACATTCCCAATATATGGAAAGTCATAATCCAGCCATGTTCCAGTCACCACCAAGCAGAAGAGGTTTTGACCCATCCCCAACTGGATGTTCCGTTCCCTTCCCTTCCCCGAACATGTTCCGTTCCGGGTCGCCGCTGCGGCGCCCACCAGCGCATGGAAGGCGGCCACCGTCTGCGGGAGCGCCATAGGACTGACGGCCTGGAGGCCATTTTCGATCCATAGCTGCTATGGTTGTTAAGGATGTTATGTGGTTCATAATCCATAGAAACTACATATAGAAACTATATAGTATAATGATCCATAGTGGTTCATGGTTATTGGTTATTCAGTGGTTGAAGTGACTATGGGTATACAATCGGTATATAATGGTATATATAAACTAGTGATAGGTAACTGGATGTAGCAACTGTGGTTAGATTTAATAAGCGATTTTTTGCAACTATTATTCCATAACTGGAATGCACCATCATGATCCACTAGGCACTTGAATGGCGAAACAGATGGATTTATCATTCAAATTGGTCTCCCAAATTTCCCCAAAAATGGAGAATTGTTCACCACTTTTGGCTGATTGAGGCGGTGGAGATTCTTTATATTGCTTGTCCCACAGCATCCGAAACATGGCCGATCTTGCATAACCAATTCCCCAAAATGAAGCCATCTTTCCAAACCACGGTTCGCCCAAAGTTACCCTCCTGGCTGGGAAATCTCAGCAAAGGAGCATTTAAATTGGGAAAATCATCTACAAATGATTTCCAGCTTGCCATGTTTGATTCGGAAGGGTAACCCAAAACAATTCTGGTTGATGAGCGTTTTCAAACATGCTCCCCATACTTTTCCCACATGTGTTTTTCCATAAGATGAAGGGGGTACATGGATAAATGTCCCGATATTTTCCCGATATTTTCCCACCATTTCCCCATATGTCCCCATCATTTTCCCACATCCCCGCCTTGCCCAGACCAAAGCCTGCTGCTCCACCGGCCGCAACAAGGCCAAGGGCAGGTGCCAACTGGCGAGGGCTGGGGGGTCTAGCTGTGGATCTTCCCATCCCTAGGGTCCTATGTTCCAATTATGTGGAAATAGCCTACAAAAAACCATGGTCCAATGGTTTCCTTTGGGGACTGTAATATTCGGGGGAAGGGATTTTCTATGGATTATTTATGATTATTTATCCCGTGAGGTCGTGGTAATTTTGATCCTTGGAGAATGATGCCATTGTTCGATCTTCTATCATTTTCCCACGAAAAATTCACTCCCCCTACGGGCTGCGGCTCTCTTTTCCGACATAGATATGCGGAAACCCTATGGAGAAACCTACGGACATGATCTGCATAGGGTGGTCTTTCCTACACCTAGGAACTGCTGAGGAACAACAGCCAATGGAAAATGCAACCATCAATGGATTGGTTTAAGGGAAAATCTACAGGAAACCATGGTTTTTACCATCAAATATAGGGCTTTCCTGTAAATTTTCCCATCATCCAATTCTATGAAACCAGCCACACGTGAATTCCAACCAGGCACTGGAAAAGTCATCCATTGATGGAATCTTATGGATAGAATTGTGGGAGAAATATCTGGATATACTATGATATACTGTACCAGAGTTATCTTGCCACAGGTAAATTCCCATTCGTATGTTTTCTTACTCCAGAGTATCTCCCATGGGGCATGAAGCCAAATGCCAGCCGACGAAGATGAGACCTGACCCGATGGCAGCGCTGCCAGCGTCATTGACATGGCGCCTGGCTTGCGGCAAGCTATGCTGATCTGATCGCCAATGACTCAGATGTTTCAGGGCTTGAAACTACCATCTGGTTATTTAACATAGCCAACTGGAAAATCACCATCTTTAATAGGTAAGCCATCTATTTCTATGGGCCATTTTCCATGGCTATGTTAAATAACCAGATGGTACCAACCAGTCACCATTTAAGGGCGGTTTAGCAGTCCTGATATATTTTTTGACTAGTGAAGCACATCGTTGAAAATCAGCGTATTGAAATTTGGGTATCCCCAAATTGATGAGGTCCTTGGGCCATGCCACGAGCCTATCATTTTGGTGGCTTTCAAAGCTGGAAACCCCAAACCCTCCTTGGTGACGGAGAAAATCATGACGCTTGGATCTCAAGAACCCCAATCCCCCAGACCCAACCCATGTGTCTTGGCTGAAATTCAGACCGAATCATTAAAGTTGCCCGTGGAGATTGGTGATCTTCCCATGACCATCATGACTTGTACATTGGTTTGGATGGTTTCATGGGCTGTTTGATAATGATGTGATATTACCCCACCAAACATGACCGGCTTATCGGTGGTTCATGCTAGCAATATCCCAGTGAAATTGTATCAAAAGAAGTATCTTGTACTGTATAATTAATATAATTCACGTGTTGAATGTTGATCATGCACAAGTATCATGTATCCCATCGCCACACTTCCAAAAATATCCAAGAATTTTCACATATCTATCGATATGTATATACATGTGTCCCATGTATGATATCATTCTATCCCATGTACTGCACAGCCAAAAACAAAATATAGTAGAACGGTAAAATCCTACAAAAAGAGCGGACAAATTACTGTTCTATCACTTTTTCTATCAGGTTTCTATCTTTCTTGGGGGGGTTGACAACAAAAATGGATGATATTTTGTTATTGTCATAGGGGGCATATCAGAGTTCTTTGACGGTTTTTGATGTGTTTTTTTTAATGGTGTTTTGATTGTTGTTTTGATGTGATGTTATTGTTTTTTTTCATGATTGTTGGTTGATGTTTAATAGCTTTTTATGGTTGTTTGATTGTTTTAATAATAGTTTTTGATGGTTTTTTGATGGTGTTTGATGGTCTAGAGTCTTTGATGGTTTTTTATGGTTTTTGATGGTTGTTTAATGGTTTTTTGATGGTTTTTGTAGCACATCTCTGGGTGTTTCTTCCGTTTTTTTCCAGCCTGTGACGCCCGTCACGCCCAGGGCCAGGCCGAACTGCGCCGTCTTCTGGGACCTTCGGGGATTTTTCTTGGGATTTTAAGGGAAAAAATCTGGGAATGTCATGGATTTTTCGGGAAATTCAGCAAAACTCCGGGGATTGTTGTATACCCTCTGGTAAACTAACATAACTATGGAAAAGCACCATTTTTAATGGGAAAATCAACTATAAATGGCCATTTTCAATAGCTATGTTAAATTACCAGAGGGTAGTTGAGAGTTGATGAATGATAGTTAAGTTGGTTTATAACTTGGTTTATGACTTGTATATACTCGTGTAACTAGGGTTTATGGTCATTATAACTGTAGCCAATGGGGTTTACATCCCCACTTATAACATCTTATAAGACAGGGATGATCTACAGAACTAATTGAATGTACAGCGTAGTGGAGATTGTAAACGCAGCGATAAGTTCTGATTGTGTCCACAATCACATTTCACTGATTTTCTCAATTGGGGGCACTTCTAATCCCAAATGATCTTGGTTCAAGCATGCGAAAACTGCCAAATCTGTGATTAGAAGCATTGGTTCTTCGGTTTCTTGGCACTTCTCCCATGTTGGTATCAATGACATCCGTTCTGAAGAACTCTCCACTGGCGTTCGAGGCGCGAAAGGCCGCCAATGGCACCGATGCACATCAGACCTGCGGTCTAAATGACCCGTTGACAGGTGGTTTGTACATCCCATGATTTATGGGGCTTCAACCGTTGAAACCATCCAAGGTGGTGCATTTTCCCATGATACCCTCTGGTAAACAGCCACATAACATCATATAACTATGGAAAATCAGCATTTTTAATGGGGAAATCAACTATAAATGGCCATTTTCAATAGCTTGTTGTATGTTTACCAGAGGGCATTACATGATTCATAGGCTTTCAACATGTTTCAACCATCCAAAAGGGCAGGACTTCACAAGCACAGTTTTTGGTCTTTGTGAATACCATGGGCTGTGTCTGAAAACCCATGGTTTTGGTGCCACGGGCCAAGGAACATCAATTCTTTGGAGAAATCATATGAAAAAAATAAGGATGACACTCCTGCAATGTGAAGTGAGGCCATTCTGAGGATGATTCTACGTAATTTACCCTCTGGTAATTTAACATAGCTATGGAAAATCAACTATAAATGGCCATGTTCAATAGCTATGTTAGTTTACCGGAGGGTACCATCATTCTAGCGACCTCGCAGGGAGGTCGTTACAATTTCCCGAGATGAGCGTGTCTGAAACTACTTTTTCTCACCATTTGTTTGCGTCATATGAACAAATACACCCCAATCCATTGCTATTTCGTGGGTAATACGGAATATTACCACAAAACAAGTGGATTTGAAGGCAGCAGAACTTCATGGGAACCTGGCCTGAGAGAGTGCCCACGGTAGGTGCTGCTGCAGGCAGGGCAAAAGGCACCACCTCTGAACGGGCTGGATTTGCCTGGATGTTTGTGACATGCTTTCCACAGAGGACTGGTATCTAATGATGGCTTAAATCAACTCAAGTAGTACTTCTATCATGTTCTATGTATCATATAAATAATTGTTGAAGTATAATAAAAAGAAATCAAAAACATATGGGTCACCCCGCTTGTATCCCGTTCCATCCCACCGCGTTCCTTTCCATATTGAAATCGCCGTTTCAGGGGTACATCCCTATTTTCTGACACACCAATGGCATACCCATCGCAAGTTTCCTTCAATATCTCAGCAAAATCCCTTTTACATCCTTTTACCTCTCAGGTCTTACATGCGAAACGCATTTCCACCCCACACCATGCAGCTGGAGGACCGCCAATCCTGCTGCTGGCAACAAATAGATGGTAGTGTAATCTGCCTGGCTCCGAAGAAGGATTGGAAAGGAGGCCTGAAAAAAGATTACTTGACCCACCGGGGTTATATTTTTTGTGGGATTTACATGATTACATCCCTTAAAACCAATCATTGAACCCAAAAAGTGATCATAACATCTGTCAAGTTCCAAGGACAACCTTTTCTTGGGTTCGTGCTGGGATTATTCCCAAGCTGGTTGGTGGCTTCAAACCATCCCGATAGTCAATTGGGATCATCATCCCAGATAGGACTTTGTTTGTGCCCACCAACCAGCAAGGGTCTGGATACCCTCTGGTAATTTAACATAGCTATTGAAAATGGCCATAGAAATAGTGGATTTACCCATTAATAATGGTCATTTTCAATAGCTATCTTAAATTACCAGAGGGTAACCCATCCTGAATCCCCCAGCCCGGCAAAACTTCGTCCCAAAGAAGATTTTTGTGAAGAAAGCCCCAAAACCAGCAATGAAAAATCTAGGCCAACCCAAACGGATGGCTTTGTGTCAAACTTTTGTTTTTTTTGCATTTTCCGCAGGAAAAATGATGATAACTTCATAAACCGAAAAAATGATGATAAACTGAACTCATTTCACTATGATAAGCTACCCTCTGGTTATTTAACCTAGCCATGGACAATGGCCCATAGAAATAGATGATTTTCCCAGCTATAAACCTCCATTTATCAGGGATTTTCCATGGCTATGTTAGTCATAACCAGATGGTATCAGTTGTTTTTTTCTGCGGCTTCTGAAGCCATTCAGATCGTCAGATCCGTGGCTTCTCGTCAGACGCCTCTCCAGGCTTTCGAAAGAGATCCAGCATTCGCTTTGTCACCTGGGGACGTGGCAAATCCCAAGGAAAAACCAGGGAAACCAGAACTGTTTTTTTAATATGGGGAAGCCACCCCAAAAAAATCAGTTTGAATATCTTGGGAATTTCAAATTGTTTGTGTAAATCATATAATCATCAGAAGAACATCCAAAGGAGATCTTTGTTTTCCCCCTATATACCCTCTGGTAAACGTTTACATAACTATGGAAAATCACCATTTTTCATCGGGAAATCCACTATTTCGACTGGGCAATTTTCAATAGCTATGTTAGTTTACCAGAGGGTATCATATTAAACACCAAAAAAAACATGGTGGCTGTAGGGGCTCGAAACAAAAAACTATGTGGGACAGCCAGGGGGCCGGTGAATGTTGAGGGGATGGGATTGATGGTTGGCCAACCAGGGCCAACCAGTGTTTCACACCACGATGGTTGGTCATATCTAATAATATTGGACCACCCGGTCATTATACAGTAATTTAAGTAATTTATTTACCCATATACAATCATAATCAATCATATACATAGGTTTTTTAAAAGAAGGGGTTTAGGGTTTTCACCATGGGTTCGATTGGTGTCGATACAAAACTGGTCCTCTTCGGTCTCCTTTTCGATTTGGGGTACCTCCCATTTTAAGAAACCTGGTGCCCGGCACCTGTTCACCCCAAAGTTTAGCTGGTTGATGTGGAACCTCTCCCCAAGATATGGTATATGTAGGCCCCCCCGAAAAAAAAATGGAAAAGTTGTTCTGGGATGGTTCCAGGTTTTGAGCTCTTGTATTTGGGCAGTGTTGAAAAAAAATCCTGTCATTCAAAAAACTGGTTGGTTAAGAGTTCGGGATTTCCCGATTGGATTAAAATATGTAAATAAAACCCATTATAATCCCTAGATATCCCTCCCTAGTCTATATTGGCTAGTAATGGCTAGTATAATCCCCTACCAAGGGCTAGTATATATAATCTATAATCCCTCAACCATCCATCCTCATGCGACTTGGACACCAAAAAGCCACCCGCAATGTTCACAGCAGAGATGCCCACAGAAGCCTGAAGGAGAGCGGAGCTCAGCAAGATGTCATGGATGAAATGGATGAAATGGATAAAATGGATGATTTTAAGGGCCCAAAAGTATCCAAAAGTTGGATTCTTGCTGTTTTTTTGGTTTCAAATCACTGGTGAACTCGGCCAAGAGTTGAAGACACAATCCGGTGGAATTTGGCAATTTTGTCGGCTTCAGTTAGATCAGCATCTGGAAGCCCAAAAGATTGACTGCTTGGTGGTGCGTTTGAACCATCTTGAAAAATGATGGAGTTCGTCAATGGTAAGGATGACACACCATATATGAAATGGAAAATACATGAAAATACCGGTAAGAAGATCAGTTGGCTAGCCAGGCCGCGCCTGCGCCAGTCCTTGTGCCATCAGACCACCACCTGTGCCCATCAGCATCAGACCTGGCACCCCACCAGCGGTAGAAAGTCGAGTCCTGATTTTAAGCCTTCATTCTTCTTTTTTTGGAACTGGGACATTGAACATCAACATGGTTCAGACTTCTTTTTTTCGGACCTCAGAAATTGCGTCGGTATATCTCAGGTGTATCCTATGATATCCTATGATCTTTTTGCCGGCTAAAGCCAAGAAAACCCAGTTCTCTTCCTTAAGCCCCCATGTTTCTCACAGATTTTTTGCGAAGCACATCCAAGCCCTACTGTAACTTGAACCACCCAGTTACGTTGGGGTTTCACCATCCCATTTCCGGATCTTCATGATGGTTTTTTTCTACAGTCATTGAGCCTTCATTGTAGTTCAATCCCACGTCTTTTATGCGTTTATCAGTGAACTATAGTACCCTCTGGTAAACTAACATAGCTCTTCAAAATGGTCATTTATGGTGAGTTTTCCCATTAAAAATGGTGATTTTCCATAGCTATGTTAAATTACCAGAGGGTAATCTATGTGTTTGATCTGGTGACTGGTTGGTGAAACTTCAACTTTCAACCCCCCCATTTGGTCATGGAAAGTCCGTTGGGATCAGTGTCTCTTGTTTATAGGCTTGATTTTTTCAATGCATCTATAAATATGGGTTATATAATGTTAGATATTATATACAGTTACATATATAATCCCATACAATATTGATGTATATATATATAATGATTATAATGCGTGCAGATATAGGTATGATATATGATGATATATTGATACCAAGATCATCCTTCATCTCCATCTAAAATTTAAAAAAAAACCTGGCTTTAAACCATGGTTAAAGCCTCGTTTTGCCCATGGCTTTGTTCCATCCCACCGCTTCCCCTGGCGGCCTCCGGCCGCTGTCAGGCCGCTGATGGCATTGGTCACCGCCATGAGCGGCGTGTGCAGCGCGTGCGTCACGCCCCAGACGACCTGGTACCCGGCCGCACCCGCCAGGCCGAAGGTGTTCAGCATCGCGATGAAGCCTGGATTTTCCAGGGCCCCGCTTTTGGAGGTTGCGGAGTCACCAAGATTCTGAGATTTAGAGAAATTTAGGGGATCACAGTTTGAAGAAATGACTGGAACAACTGGCACCCGGCGGAATTGGATGATGAAAATTAAGGGTTGTTAGCCACTTCCTACCTGGAAGTCGTATGTTAACCAACTAACTATACATACTGCTGTTGTTGTTTTTCCGGATCAAAATAGGTTCGTTGACCAACCCACAATGGCGATGTGGGACAAAGTTGGTCTTAAAACTTGGAGAGGGGATGGTATGTTTCATGAGGGTTGTTGTATATTTCAATACAGTATTATCCACTGCTACTGAAAAAAACCGCTGAATATAGCTGATTAATTCGGTGAGATCTCGGCGATAAAATCACCAGGGGATAGATGCAAAAGGGAAGCATCCAACAGGTACTGTAGAAGTTGATCCTTGATTTTTCTTTGGAGATCATCAACTGGTTGGTGGTGCAATAACCATCTTGAAAAATGATGGAGTTCGTCAATGGGAAGGATGACATCCCATATATGAAATGGAAAATAAAAAATGTTTGAAACCACCAACCAGTCAAAATCTGAAAACATTAGCGCCAGAGAACCACGCTATGGATGACCATTTCAGAAACCAAACCGACCAAGCTATTTCTGAGCGCTTCCCCATGTTTGGCGATGTAACAATATAATTATAAGCCCCTATTTGCTTCTTGCTTCACTCAGCAATTGCCCGCCGGCAATCAAACGTGGCAATGGAAAAGCCATCATTTATAAATGATTTTCCCACTGTCACTAAACCCTTCATGTACCTGCGGTTTTCCATTGCCACGTTTGATTACCGGAAGGTGTGCTAAATGAATTCAAATGCATGTGCCTTTCCATTATCCCCGTTTTTGCATGTTTTTGCTACGCATTTCTCTATTGCTACATGGGTGTGCAGAGAAAATATGGCATCTCAAAATCCTGGTCCATCATTCCATCATCATTTTCTCCGCTGAAATACAGTTCAGTATGTGTTGTTCAATGGCAATGTTGCCAGTTGTCCCATAGCCTCAGACACACCCAATCGGATGATGGTGAATTTATTTTCCCGATGATATCCATATATTCCAGATTCTCCCACATCAAATCTGCATTTTTCGTGGTATCATCCAAATTAAAATCCACCGCCTTCCCAAAAAAATAATCCCCCACGTTCTGATGAAGAATCCCCCATGTTCCCTCATCAAATCCGCAGTCTTCATGGGAATGGGGCCCATTTTCCCTACTAATTCCAATCCCCATATGCCAGTGTGTCAAAACCAATAGTACCCCTGTAGTTCACATCAAAATAGCTGGGATTTATGGATGTTCATCCCCCTAAAAATGGTATGAATAGGTATTGATCCATACCCATATGCCATCATTTTCCTGGATCTCTCCCACTTTCTCCCCAAACTCCGGACGTCCCCAGAACAACGACCTGGATCTCCGCCCAAGCTGGCACCGATGGCCAGGGCAGAAGTGCCTGCCACTGCTAAATGTTGGCTGTGTAATGCTAGTTATATTGGGATCGTCTTGAAGTAGATAGAATATATGGAATCTTCAAGAGTTTTTCCATTTTAGATGTCTCTGATTTCCATATTCGATTTTCTCCAGGAGATCTTTCGCAACACCCAACGGTCTCCGATCGCCTGCAACGGCTGCGCTGGTTTGCTTGGCCTGAACCGTTCGACTGGCTGGTTGAGAACGGGACTTCCCGTTCATGCATTGTGATATTCCCCAATATAGTGGGTTATATAGAATATGTATGAATAAATGTTATAAAGTCATATCCTATAATCCAAATATATTATAATCATCAATAGGGCGGTTGAACAATATTGGTTGATTATCATAGGATATTTTACTACCCACTATATATCCTATTTCATGAGCTAGAAACATCTTTTCGAAATCATACCTCAGGAGTTTGTGTGGCTTAAGCAACCATCTAGTCACACCCCAATGATTGAAAACATTACCATCATTAGCCCAATGGTTCATCATCAACCAACAGTATGATAATCATCTGTCGAATAGGGATAGCTTAGAAACATGTTTCAGTTTTGGTTGATTTTCATTATCATCCTATTAATATCCTATATAGAAACCAATGGAACATGAAAAACATCATATCTTGGAAAATAGTTCATCTGGATACTCCTCAATTATCATTTGCTGGAAAATATTTCACAAATTAATTTATTATACATCATCAAACATTTACCTGACATCACATGATCATAACTAGCCCATTGCTTGATGATCAACCAACACTATTCTGACCATCAATTTCCAATCAATTCGATGATCACTAGGATATGTCATATTCGGATATCACAATCTCCTATATAT
>Ga0126342_10002972_pt1 | contig 27394 bp, 26 predicted proteins | sample Cyp1metagenome_FD_92528 | JGI IMG/M metagenome (GOLD analysis project Ga0126342, IMG submission 92528) | Coral microbial communities from Lord Howe Island, Old Settlement Bay, Australia - Cyphastrea 1 metagenome | ecosystem: Host-associated > Invertebrates > Cnidaria > Coral ... | reverse complement strand
TATATATTATATATATATGTATATATATATATATTATATATATATACATATACTATACACATATATCTAGGAGTTTAGGTTGTTACCAGGGGATTAGGCCCAGGCATGGTCACCGCAATGGGAAAACTCGTTGGAAGGCCTGAAAAAAAATGGTATTGCTGGTATTTTTCTGGACATGTGTAACCCTCAAAAAAAAAAATACCCGAACCACACGGGCGACAATTTACCCGACCAAGCCACCCAGTTCGCTAAAACGTGATGCATGATTTCCCACTGGGGCAGGAACAAACCTTTGCAATTGCAACAAACCGGTGTGTGACAGCTGAGGACAAGACCATGAAATAGTTTAGGCAAAAAAAACACTCTCCTGGCATCATGTGGGATAGTTTGGGTCAACCAAGAACTGCATTGGGGTAGCTTGTACAAACAAATAAGCGTGTTGGAATAGTTTGGTTTAACCAAGAAATGTGGTGAGATAGTTTGGGCAAACCAAGAAATTATGTCATGATGAAATTTGGGTAAATCAAGACATGGTTGCTTTTTGTGGAGTAATTTGGTGCAGTTTTGGTTTCATGATTTCCCAAAAGGCGATTTTTTTGCAGATTTTCCGGCGGGCGATTCTGAGAATTTCGAGCAGAAATTGATGTCTTTATTGCAAAAAGTAAAAGAAGAAAAACATATTATACCATATTATACCTGGAAGATCCAAAAAAGTATATTCATCGCAAATATTGCTTTGAGTTAACTTATAGTCTACTGTAACAGTACTGTAGTAGTTACTTGAGTTCAGTACACTTTCTTCCACAGATCATCATATTATGGGACTTACCCTTTGGCAAATTAACACCGAAAAGCAACTTACAGTTTTAATAGGTACAAATGGGCCATGTTCTATAGCTATGTCAGCTATGTTCGTTGCAGGCACCCTGAATTCTACTTCCCTGAATTCTCTCCCGACGTCCAGGCCGCCGAAAGATAGCGATGCTTCCGCCCGAACAACACTCCCACGGATGCGTTGAGAGTTGCCACCAGGTTCCTTGGACATGTTGATGTTGGTGGTGGATTTGTTTCCATGTTACTGGTGATGACTACTGGTTCTTCATCAGGTCATTTCTATGTGTCTATTTCCTGGAAAACGATCTTTTGAAGGGATTTTGGCTCAAGTTGAAGCTACTGGAGGAGTTGAGAACGTTGATCATCCAGCTCAAGAAGGAGCCTGGTGGTGCCAAGTGTCTCACCCAGCTTAGCTGTGAAGAACGCAGCAGATGCGACAGATTTCTCGTTTGCGTCGTAAAAAGCTTCCCTCACATACAGAGCCAATCAAAGCCATGAGGGAAGGGCCAGAAGACATCACAAGAACCACATGGATTTGATCTGGTTGGTGATTTGGAACATGTTTTATTTTTCCATATATTGGGAAGAATACTCCCAACTGACGAACTCCATCATTTTTCAGGGGGGTATGTATACCACCAATTAGTGATAGTTGCCCCCCCAAGACCAGCTTTGTGGTCTCATCGTTTGTAGTTGAACGGAGTCCAAAAAAGACCAGCGTATCGCGTCTCCATAGCTGGTCATGTTTGGTGTTGGTTGTCTCGGGGAGCAAAATCCCTGCGCAACATATTGGAATAGACAAGTTGGGTTTGTAGGGAAATACTATAGTTTCTGTTGTAGGGGGGCTACAAAACAACTGAGCTCATGAATGTCATGGCACGAATTGTTCGGGAACATGGACCATTTCTCTTCCTAATTCTGACCTGCAACCTACCTGGAACTAGGAAGGGCCATGTAGGAATTAGTTTTTATTTAAGAGCCAGGGGACCAAAGATTTGAGTCTATTGTTAGCATTACTGTAATTAAGATGTAATGTCAACCCCGGATTAACAAACCATGGTTTATTAATTAGGGGGTACTCCTCCAATAGTCATAATCTGATACTTAAATGGTACCCTCCCAATTAAACAGCCTAGGGGTTTATTAATCCAGGGTTGACATTATTGAGCATAAATTTGTACCAATTTTGACCCATACCCATGTGGTATCAGTGTAAGTTTTTTTCCGAGACTCGGACCACGAAACATGGTGCTTTCCTCCGCTGCGGCTTAGAATTGGGGCGTGGTGCCAAGCCGCGCGAAGCCCCGTGAAAAGAAAGGCATCATGTGAAGAGCCCATCAGAACCGGGACATGCAAAGGATCCAGAGCAAAATGATTGCAAGTGTTCGGCACTGAAAGCCAAGCTTCAACCAGCCAACAGACGATTCAAGTCTGCTTCCATTTTCGCCGGGGCTTTTTCTCGCCCTGCACAGAGCAACCAGCAGAAGTCCTGCGGATGAAACCACTCCATATCGATCCCAACCAGCCCAACCAGCCCAAGCAGCCCGTTAAGAGTGGGGTCCCGGTTGCAAGCAGAGAATCGTTTCAAGAACCATGCATCATGGCGGGGGTTGGAGGCCAGCAGAGGGGGAACCAACTCCCCATCAGAACCGGTCCTCACGGGTAATGTGAAACCAAGGTTGATAAGCCTTTGGATTAGAGTACCCCCAAGAATGTAATATATAGTGATGTTCGTCCACTCTAAGTCTTTGTGGAAGAAATTTGAGGGGCTTGGCTCCAAAACAATGAACGGTCCCTAAACTTCTAAACACCTTGCAAGGTGTTTGACGCCTCAAAGCCTACCTAAATCACCTTGTCAGATCTTGTCATGAGTTTTTCGAAAATTTGAAAGTCATGGGGAATATCCAACATCCATCAACATCTCATGTTTTACCGTTGATTCTCTGGTTACTGTACACCCATCATGTCCCCATCGTTTCTTCCCAGCAGGCCACGGTTTCGGCCTGTGGCCTGGACGCTCTGTATGGGCGCCTGACGTCAACGGGTCGGCGTGTGTTCCATGATTCTTAGTTTTTTTGTTGATTTGGGGTTTGAGAGAGCAACATGGCGAAAAAAATGAGGTTGATGGTGAAATTCCAGAATCTCCATTGGACTTTGGAAGGATTGGAAGAAGTGAAAAGAGCCCATGTTTGGGTTTCTGTTGGAGAAAGCCATGTCCAAAAAATGATTTTGGCAGGTATAGCACGACTTCACTCCTTGACCCCATATGACCCCATCATATCGGATACTGAGTTGTGCCCAATGGATGTGGATATGATATGACCATGGTCATAGAGTCATAGCCATGTCCAGGATACCATTGGATATTCTAGGTGTCATAGCCACTTAACAGTGAGTTAACATAGCCAGTGATCATCCATAAACTGGAGGATACAAAGGGATACCCTGCAGGCGAGACGCTCGGAAGGGGATGAATCATGATGAATCCCCGAACTTTAAATGTTCAGATGTTTTTGAATGGGTTTTGATGGGAAAATCCTCTGTTTATAAATGGTGGATTTTCCGTTGCCACTTGAGCAGTGGGTGGCCAGAACTGTTTCCGTCCCACCATGGATCAATTTTTGGGGTGATGGCCCAGGCCTCTTTGGCGGGAAGGCGCGGCGAACGGGGTTTGGAAGATGTGTCCTTCCAAAGCGAGCTGTTGGTTTCTGGCATGCCATGTGGCGATGCCAAAATGCCAAAACATACCAGAAATACCACAAAAACATGCAGTTGATTCAGTTGATCGTGATGATTCTGGTGATCTTTCCATCAATTTGACCAGGTGCCTTGAGAAAAAGATTGCTCACCTGAGGGTCAAGGGTCTCACCTGGAAGGATATTTGCGACTCTTTGTGAAGGGCTGAAGGTCCAACCAGTGATTTGCAGCATGGACAAGGGGATGTTTTACAAGAAAGTGATTTAGAAAGTGATTCCCCTCCCTGGTTTGAAGTCACTCAACACAATACACACACCTCGCCCTTTGGTAAACTAACACAACTATTGAAAATGGCCCATAGAAATAGTTGATTTACCTATGAAAAAGGGTGATTTTCCATAGTCTTGTAAACGTTTACCAGGCCGGGTAAATTGGTTGCTAGACTGCATTGTCAACCCAAACTCTTGCCGCGTGGGCGATGGCCGTGGCCAGGGATTTTCGTCAGCGTAGTCTTGGCGAGGGTCTTGGCAAGGCGGCGAAGTTTGTCAACGACGATCTCCCTGGTGTGGCCAACCATTGGACCATGGCCAACCCCGAAAATGCTGTGCTCTTTCGTTTTGTAACATAGCCATGAAATATATTATATATATAGATAGATAGATAGCATTATATAACCATATATATATATACACCATATATTTGATAGATGAATCGATGTGAAAATACGTAAATCATCAACAAATTTGAAATTGTCCGTGGCAGTAATGCTAAATAACCGGAGGATGTTTCACCAAAATTGTGCTATAATCGTGATATTTCATGGGATTTAAAAAGGGCATTGGATACAGATTCGGATAAAGTACAACGAGCTCTAACCGTTAGGATGTCACTAATAGACATAGTAATGTGTAACATTGGGGGAATCATCCCCAGTGGTGGCCCTGAAATATTTCACAGATGAATCCAGCAGAAGAATTGGGTTGTCACTTGAATTGGGGATGTGCTACCACTATGCTCAGAGGAAGTTTGTGCTTTTTGCGGACAACTTGACAACTTCGCTGGACAAAATAGGAGAAAGAAAGACCCTCAACAATCCCACGCATATGGAGGCTTCCTAAGTCATGGGGGTACCCTCAAATCATCCATTTTATTGGATTTTCCATTATAAACCAGCCATTTTTGGGTATCCCGATTCCAGGAAACCCCCATATCTAACTTTGCTTCCAATTCTCCGAACGAGAACTAGACCCGCGTAGCATCAATGTGCTAAAAAAGATCTTGGAATATCAGCAGGTGATTTGAACTCAAGGTGAATTCCAAGACCTTTTTCAAAAGGGGCCCCGGTGATGTCCGGTGATCAGATCAGCTTAGGGTTGCTGGTGACTCGACGACCGATGGTCAGTTTATATCGCCCAAGCATTAGTGGTTGGTGGTTTTCTGAAAGCCTGGTGAAGAACTCCCATCAAGGTTAAATATATAGTAAATCCTATCATAAAATAGCATATTTACCTTGATGAATGAGCCCTTAATACATCTTAACACACCTTTATTCTTCGGGGTTGGCTGGTTGGCTAAAGCACCAACCAGATTTGGTGTCCCAGTTTGCTTCTGCCGGCTGTACCAGGCTGATGCTCAGGCGCGTTAAGACAGAGGGAAGACCGTACTTTACGGCAGCCAAAACTATATAGCAAACACCACGAGATCGACATCTTCGAATAGTCACCTACTCAAATAATGGTAAATGACTTAAGTCTATTTTTGGGGGGATTGCTCTGAAAGAAGCACAGATGATATGGGAGCTTCAGCAGCCATCTTTTTGAACGTCCGTGAAATATCGATGCTAAGCGCATCAGCCGGTCACCCCGAGTGGTTGATTTTTTCCCATTGATGTGTTGCTGTCGTGGTTTTTAGGCTATGCCTCCATGCCAGGGCCTCGAAAACAGGGCACCCGTTATATACGCGTTCATATTTTTTTCCATTGACATGGGGGGTTCCAAAATGGGGGTACCCCAACAGCTGGATGGTTGATTATGGAAAATCCGATGAACATATTGATGATTTAGGGCTACCCCCATGACTTAGGAATCCTCACTCCTCATTTTGTTGACCGTTTCGCATAGCTGCTATGCCGCTATGCCTCTCCGCGGAGGAGACACCCTTCTGGGCGCAGCCGATGGCAGTGTTGGGAGACCTAGTTAGATCATGTTGGATCAGCATCTTTTGCGGCTGTGCGAGTTGCATCAATCGTCGATTTAGTCGCGAAAGAACATATTGAATGGGATTTGACTCGGTTTGACCGGCAAAAACTGGATAGAGCAGATTATGTAATCAACGATCATCAACGAACATGTGTGTTTGACCCATTAGTATCCCTGGTTCCACCCCAGATTTAGATACCGCAAGGAGAACAGAACTTGCGCAATGGTCACCTTGCCGCCCTTTATGGTATGCGCATACCGGGCAGTGGAGGATCCCTTGTTCATAGAGTTATGGCCCGAAATATCAGTTATAAGTACTAACAAAACCCCATTTATAGAATGTATAATCCTATCTATACCAGTTATAACTAATAAATGGCCATAACTGTAGAGTATTTTGGTGGTTTCCAAAAACATGACGTCCCACACAGTTAGTTTCCAGAGAGGGCATCGTGGTATGATCATCACAGGAACAATGGGACAGTCGATGCAGCCTTTGATTAATCAGTCGCAAACTTTCACAAGAAAAAGGAGCGAGCACTCTGTATCTGACCCCCCGAAGATCTTGAAGAGCCACTTTGAACAGCACCCAAAATCGAGCGGAACCTGTTGCTTAGTTGTTGGTGTGAGGGCCCAAAACCCTGTAAAACAGCAGGTATCATTGATGTGACCCCCCATCTGAAAACTGCTCTTAGCTGCTCTAAGCCCTCTTGTGAGCGTCACCAAAAGAGCACTTCGTTTCGCTGATATGAGCGAGTTATGAGTTGAGTCCGTGCCTCTTGTGTGTTAAGAGCACTCAAGAGGGATTGAGAGCCATTATGAAGGGTGTAAGAGTCACTATAAAGGATGATGATGGGTTTTAGAGGCACTAGAAAGGATTCTGAGGCCTTTATGGGCTCTTTAGAGCAGTTATTTGACTTACCTGCTCCCACCGCCAGATAAGGAGGGTCACACCCAAGGGGGTAGCAACTGCTTTCTATGAAATTTGCACATAACTTACGATACCTTGTTGCTATTCTTGAGCTCCCACTTGGGGTTGGGTACAACCTTGGTAATCTCATGAACATCCAAGAGGGTAATTAGGCAATATAAAAAGAAGAAGACATAAGAAAACTATGTTGGGATGGAAGAAATCTTGCACCAGTTGATAGATGGTTTATCCCATTATTTATAGGCTTTCAACCATCTTTCGGTGGTTTCTGGATTTCGCAACCATCCGCGACCAACAATCAATGGATCCCAATGGTCCTTTTGAATCCATTTGTTGTTGGATGAAACTCAGTTTTGAGTTAAACTATCTCCCAGCTCTTGTTGCTTTTTTTTGGTATAAGAAAAAACTGTTAGTCAATACCATCGCAATGACTGATGGTCGTCAATTTCCTCATTGGCTCGGCCCACTCTATCATTTTCGATCATTTTCTCCAAGAGATGGGTTGGAAAGAACAGCACAGCAGGTTTCACCCCTTTGGTATATGGGGGGTTCCTAAAATGGGGGGATCCCAAGTCTCTGTCCATGACTGATCCCCATTCTGGTCGGTCCCTGATCTCCAATTTGAGCATGATACGAGAAAATCGACCTCCAATTTGGGGATGATTCCACCAATCGACCAGGGGAGGCAGCTCTGTCGGGCGACCCAGCAGGTTTGTGCAGTGACTGCAACTGGTAACATGGCGTGCTGGTTTTAAGCCCTGTGGCCCTGGATGTTTTTGAGGATTACCCTCTGGTAAACGTTTACATAACTATGGAAAATCACCATGCTATTAATGGGGAAATCCACTATAAATGGTCATTTTCAACAGCTTTTTGTATGTTTACCAGATGATTTTTAGCCATATGAAAACTCCATTGATAGATGTTCAACTGCCATGTGTGACCGGAGGGTTTTTTGTTGATGAAATTTGTGCCATGTTGTGATCCCGCATCTTCAAGGTCTCCAAGTGTTACCCGGTACATCCCCTTAAATGACACTTGCTGGCACTGTAACTTGGATTGATCTAAGATAGTTTGATAGCCTCACCCGTATTGGTATCGAGATGTTCGAATTGTCACTGGTAAGCTACCTTCTTGCAGGGAGTAGTTTGACATGTGTAAAATAGGATAGAATCGATGAGCTTTCCATTTTTTTCCTATTCATTACTCAGACCAATGAAAACTTCACCTACAGCATGATATTCAGGATATGTTGGCTATTCCAAGCTATGTCCTTGCAAGAATTCCAGGACCAGAAAGCTCCTGGGGCCTAGGCTTTCAGCTGTTTCCGAGAACGCGTGAAGTGCGGTCCCTGGTGACGCTGGCAGAAGTGGTTTGGGAGACATATATATATATATCCCTTCGCGGATCGAGTTGCCACTACAGAATACATATATATATATATATTATATATAGATATATCTTTGAATGTAGATAATATGTTTCTGTATACATGGAAAGGGTTTTGAAACTAAGGTTGGACAATTGGGTTCCCATAGACATCACATCCGATGTACAGTTGTTTTTTTTCGAGCTGCAGGTGATGATATTCTCGGGATTCTGAACCCCCTAATGATAGATGATCAATGAGCCTTTAGTAGTTGTTGACGCAGAAAACAAGCTAAAATATGTTGGGAGTCGCCTTTCTGAATATTTTGGGAGTCGCCTTTCTGAATATTTTAAGGCTCCTTGAATCTCAGCGATCAAAAAATTCGCGGCATCCTATGGCTGGGATCTGAGGTGCTCTTTGGGTGTCAACGTCCAAGAGAAGAACCGTTCCAGGTTAGTTCTCAAGGCTCCGACGATGGTGGAACCGTCCCAAGCAATGTTGGTGCCCAATTTTGACATCCACATGAACAAAAATGTGTGGGTTCAGGAAATGGTCAATTTTTTTTAAGGATGTTTAAGGTAACTCCAGAACTTAACGATGGTTTGTGACAGTGCCGAAAGAGAACAACAATCCTTGAAACCTTGAAGGCCTAGATACTTTCTTGGTTCTCAGTTGAAGTTTTGAGGAGATCAGTAAACATCGTTTTTGAATGGATAACAATTAACTATTTATTAAAGTATCTCTTATTTTGTATGGTCTACAGTAGCTGGGAAACTCGTCATAACTTTGGGAGTATCCAATCTATATAGAGTCATACCCCATTGAACACCCACTTCTCACAGCAATCTATCAACACTTTGCCATCTATATATAGTCATCAACTTAGAGACACTATATATAATATTAACATATAGACATATTCATGTGGGTGTTTTTTTTGTATGAAGTTATAGACTTAAAATCATGATATAAGTTCACACATACAATCATATTATACATAGCTATATAAATATATAGACATATAATATACATGCTTATACATATATACTTATATATACTACATATATCATATTTGACATAGCTATATAGCTATATTACTGAGATTTTTCTTCGTAGACTATGTGTAGGATCTATCCTTTTGCGCCAGGCCACGGATCATCAAAGTGACATGCTGCGTGCGGAAGAGCTGAAACGTCTCCTGCTGGAGGCGGCCGTGGCGACACGACGTGGTGCCGAGGGTGGCGATGCTGGGAAATCCCTATTTTTAAAAATGGGGAGATCGCGGGAAACATGTGGGAAAATAGAGGAACATATGGGAAACTCATGGAAACTCCCTCTATAAATTGGATGTTTTTCTGGATTTTGGAGGATCATCTGTAAATGGAAGGGTTTTCCATTGCCGCGTTTGATTGCAGGGTATACCATCCAGTGATTTTCCCCGAACTCCATGGGCATCGTTTTTTTTGCTTCATCGAACTCCAGGTTCGATATTCCAGCCATATGTAGCAGAGGGCAACCATGGTGATTTGAAGTTCACATGTTGGGACATAAGCCCTACAATTATGGCCATTTATTAGTTCTAACTGGTTATAGATAGGATTATACATTCTATAAATGGAGTTATGTCAGTACTTATAACTGGTAAAGGGCCATAACTGTAACCATGGTTGTATATCCAAGTATCACTATTTGAAGGTCAAGTTACATGGGATTGAACCATAGATCATAGATCAACTAGTGATCCATCAGTAGGATGTGGGTTTGTCTTAAAATAAGGCCAGAAAACCAAACCCATGTTGGGCATAACATGGATATAATAGGTATTTCACATGATATAACCATCAATTAAAACATATTCAAAAATAATCAACCACAAATCAACCACAATGGAAATGGATAATTGGATGTAGTGAATAATATCATGAGCGTTTTTGTACCTGCTCATGTGGTTAAGTTCTGTCCAGCTAAATCGAGAGGTTTTCCCCCAAGATGATCATCAACCAATAAGAGGGGATTTGGTTCCAAAACCCATGGCGGTCGGCGGTTGGCACAAAAAAAAAAAACAAGCAATTCATAGTGAGAAATTTTATTAGTGGCTATACATATATATATATATACCAATGAGGGGATTCTTGATTTTTTTGGTGACTCTCAGCACCACCTCAAAATTTAAAGTGAGCCATCCGAGGATGCACATAACTTGGAGAAAGGTTCCAACTGGATCAACCTAGCGGTTAGATACATTTAGTGCTCTAATCTTGTGCTATCATTGGTAACATGTACTACAACAAGCTAAAAACAAATAACAGGTATCTAAGATTTACCATGGATATGTTTCAATGATAAATGATTCTACAGTTATCTACAGTTCCTTCCGTCATCAACCTTTGTGATGCTTTTCGATATGGCAGGTGCGAGATGCACAAGATGGGAGGCGGGGTACTGCTGGTGGCGGGTTGGCATGGTTCCACAGGTGGCAAAATTGGCTGAAGGATAAATATTGGAGGTTTCCTAAGTCATGGGTACCCCCAATCATCCAAAATTAGACCAATTTCGTATTGAAACAAATATTGGATTGTTTGGACTTTTTTGGAGCAATATAATTAGCTTTCCCCATTGCGAATGAATTGAAAACAATACAGCCTCTACACAAAGCATCATTAAAAGACATGTTCTCAAATAGAGATCAGAATGAAAGCGAAATGCAAAACTAGTTTGTGCCACCGGGTGCCACCATTGAGCTTCCGTCCAAGAGATCCGCTCTTGTGATTTAAACTTCAACGTTTCTTCTGGCAAGCATCATCGGATTTCACGAACAGTTTGGATGCTTACGGACGTCCGTCCGAAAGTACAAACGACTGCACCATTCTGCCATTAATATATACAAAAAATTGAGCGCGGATCAAAATATATCAAGATCCAAGGATCGCTTTTTAGATAGACAGTACGTATTAAACATTGTTGAACTTTCTTTTGAAAGGGGCATCCAAGTTTCAGCACTTTTGATCCCCCAAATGTCCCTTAAAGTTCCTACCTTTTTCAGCAAGACCCAGTGTGACTTTTCAGAGCCCCAGCCGCAAAACGTCTGAAGGTGGCTCCTAGGCAAGTTGCGGGAAAGACCGGTCTTCAGCCACCGCATTTGTGCCTTCAAGTGTCTAGTGGTGCAGCTCCCAGCTCGCCACAATGCGATGGAGAGCTTATGGGTCCCCGAATTGGGGCCGGAAAATCCATGGCATGTTTTTGGTCTGAAACATGTTTCTCATTTTGGCCAAGGAAGTTTAGGGGCATGCTTCTGTTTTATTTATGTTTTTTGGAAGAAACCCCATACAAATTACAAGGCCCTACAAATCCAACATTAACATACTCATTGATTGGCTGAAGGTGCTCCAGTTGGGGAATCTACATAAGAGGACCATCAAAAAATAACATTCTTAGTTATGTGTTCAGATTGGGAGTACAGTACAGTACAGTAATAGTCATAGCAAAGAAGCATCAACGGAATTATGACAACAGTCATGAATCTATTCGAATACAACAATATGATTTTACTTGAGAATCCATTATTCGGTTCTGTTTGATTTTTACTATTATTATTTGAATGATGGGTTTGGTAACAATACATGATCCAATAAGTTACACCTCTAATTGTAGTTACACCTCCAATTATTAGATCCTTACCATGATTGTTACTGTTACCATCTATTACCATCTGTTTCACCTCTACTTAATTACGTTACACCTCTACTTAATTATTGTTATAATTCACCATGTCTGTTACTTCCTTAGATACACCTCTTGATTACGATCTGGAATTATTTACTATCCATTATTAATGTGGGTAATAAACCACCCATATATTGTTTTTTTTTAAACATCCCACCTATAAAAATGCAGATTTTTCTGGGGGATGGTGCGTTTATGGCATTGTTTTAACCACATTACAAACAAAATTGGTGAGTTCTGACTCTCCGATATCATCATGGGTCAGGTCTCGGGGGCATCACGGCCGCTCTATGTGCTCTATCCATTATTATTAGCCTTTGGTGATGACTAACATAGCCATGGAAAATCCATGATAAATGGAGGTTTCTAGCTGAGAAAATCATCGATTTCTATGGGTCATGTTCCATAGCTACGTTAAATAAGAAGAGGGTATACCATATACTATTATATAGTATTGTACCATAGATGGTAAATATTCACCCATCATAGTAGTGGTACATGTCGTTATCCCATCTGGTAGACAAAATGATTATCCCGTTATGGTACTATTATGGTATTATTATGGTACTATTATCTATTATAATATTATACCATCTATGATATGCCATATGGTTCATCAATCACCATCTATGATATCATCTATTTTAGTATCATTATCACGAATCATATTATATTTTATATGTCATTATGGTTCATTATACACTATGTTCTTATAGCAATTTGCATTATACACTATTATACGATTATCAATACATACTTTATAGTTATTACTCACAATCTATTATGAGATATTTACCATCTACATAGTGTTATGATGGTCACTATTATTATAGTGCATGTATACACCATCTATTATAGTGTATGGTGTTATTTACAATATTATGGTTTTACAGGTAAATACTATTTTATGATACACCATAATGGTCAAAAACACTAATAAATTATGGGTATACATTATAATACACTCTACATCTATTATAATAGTTATTATTATTATACACCAGATAGTTCACCAGAATGGTTTTACACTATAATACACTATACATCCATATAATACACTATTATATGGTTCACCATCTGGCTGTCCCATCTGGCTGAGATCGCCCAAGAGGTGCTGCAACGAGTCCTACAGTCGGATCTGGCCATGGACTGGTCCCAGCGTCTTGGCGAAGCTGGATCTTGGCATCTGGAGAATTCCCTAGAAACAACGGGAAGGTCATAGGAAAATCATGGGAAAACGTATGGAAAACATATAGGAAACATATGGAAAACATATGGGAAACATATGGAAAACATATGGAAAACATATGGAAAACATATGGGAAACATATGGAAAACATATGGAAATCATGGAAAACATGGAAAAATCATGGGAAACATATGGAAAACAAATGGAAAACATATGGAACACATATGGAAAACATATGGGAAGTCCGAAGGAGTGGAGCTTTGAATGGGAGAATCAGCGAAGTGTTCATTGTGGGGATGTTGGATTTTTCATGGAGCATAGAGGCTGAACTGGTCAGGATCTGGCGTCGCCATTTCTATCCATTTCTCACATTGAAAAAGTCGTGCGGCGTGTAAATCGGTGATATCACAATCGTCATAGTTTCATAGTTGAATCATGTTGAATCTAGTTGGTGGATGGCAGTTCTCAACTATTATTGGTGTATAACTCCAATTTCACTATGGTTTATGGTACCTATAACTATAGTATTCTAATGGGGTTTTTGTTAACCATCGTTCCATCACGTTTGGGGGCCCCTTGGATTATACCAACTTTTGAGGGTCCTGATTTCTTCAAACTGATCTGCTGTGGGTTTTTTGTTTTTTCCTTACTCATGTAGAATCATGTATATGTTGTGTATTTGATTGTATTTGTGTATGAACGTTTCAAGCTCATGGTTTCAATATGTTTCGATATGTTTCAAATCACGATTTTTCTCTGTTTTTCCACCAATATCTCCGTTTTAAACAAATCGTGCCGACTTAAAATTGGAGTGTGGTCGATTCGATCGATCTTCCAGGCTCGGCGCTTTCCTGGAGAGTCTCATCCATCATTGGACACAGGCGCGGACCGTCCCATGGAACGCCGAAAGGGTACCCTCTGGCAATGACTAACAGTTAGCTATTGAAAATGGAAATTTATAGTGGATTTACCCATTAATAGCATGGTGATTTTCCAGTTCGTTATGTGGCTGTTTACCAGGCCGGGTAGTCAGCAGGCGATAAAATCCCTATGAAATGATGATGTGAATTTTCCTATGGGCTTCGTTTTCCCATTCCGACATCTCAGTCTTTTCGCGTCCGAAAAACGCGCCAGGTGGAGTCAAATAGCTGTCAGGCATCGGCTTGAGTCGATTTTCGGAAATGGGCATGCGCTAAATGGAACACACCCAGGTGGGTAAGTGGAGAAGCTAAACTGTTGATACCCAAAAAAACGTGAAGAACAATCCCGAAAAAATAATCACGACAGATGGCTGACAGTCCATCTAGAGATGATTTTCAGAAGCTGATATGTTTGTATTGCGATGTGGCAACTTGTTGCATTTGTTGATGGATTAAGCATTGGTTTTCTTGCTCTACCATCTGGTTATTTAACATAACAATGGAAAATCCCTTATAAATTTAAGGTTTTAATGGGTAAATCCACTATAAATGGCCATTTTCCACGGCTATGTTAAATAACCAGAGGCTATTTGTCATGGTTAATCCATCCCCCCAACTAGTAGCTTGACCCTGAACGTGTTCGTCCTAGAGTCGGCTCGTCTTCCAAGCAGAGTCAGCTCGTCGTTGATCCAATGAATTTGCAGAAATGTTCGGAGAGATTTAGAGCCGGCTGGGCTCTCCACATATGGATTGGTTTAATTAGGACATGTTACCAGAAAGCCCCATGATCTTAATGGTAAAATCCATGAACATCTATGGTTTCCGGTTAAGATGTTGCCTTAAAAACCAATCCATTGATAGATAACTCATGATAAATCATGATAAATCAGTATCATTTAAGTTGCCAGCAAGCCCATATGATATCCCCATTTTTTTCATCACCTTATTTTTTGAAGATCACCATGGCTTTCGTGGTAGTCGTTTCCCGGTTTCCCGTTGGCCAGTCGTTTGGCCAGTTACTGGTGGACTACTCACGACTCTTGCAGAGCAAGATGGAGCTGATGGATCCTGATTCAGGACCCGCAGTTGATGGACTGACTACCGTGACATTTGGACCACATTTCTGGAGGTAACCATCAAAATGATATAGAAAAGATTTGAAATGTATGTGTATATATAATTATATAATATATTAATATGTATAAGTTAAATTAAATCGTATCATCATGTTAGGATACATGTGCTACACTGTGGTAGAAAAGCTCGTTCGCGAACGTGCCGAATGAGGATGCGGCAAGTTCAGTGGAACTTTTAGCTTCAGTCCGGGTGCCTTGAGGTGGATGTTGAATGGATCATGGGACACTTCGGACGGAAGAAGCTCACATCGGACTCACATTGACATGTTGAGAGTGGCGCGGCATATCCATGAATCATTGGATTGGTTGAAGTTTAATGGGACATGTTCACAGAAAAGTTTTATCTGGTTGGTGGTTTGGACGATTTTTTTATGACTTTCCCATCATATTGGGAATGTCATCATCCCAACTGACGAGCATATTTTTCAGAGAGGTTTTTAAACCACCAGTATTTTATGGCTGTACATGTTCGAGATGTTGATGTTGTTGTTGATCCTGATTCTGATATTTTCTTCGTCTTTCTTCGGGTTGAAGAAGAGCGGCTTAGACATTCGGTACAGGAAGCCCCAAAGGTCAACAGTCTAACGCGAAGAATTGGACTGTACATGAACATGGTCATGAAGATGAATATTATGATGTTATTAATTTCTTCGTGTATTTGATGTCTGAATTTTGAGACTTCCGTGACCGTGCTCTTTTTTATCTGCCAAAGTTGTTTCGGTACGCTTGGCACATTCCAGAAGCCGTACGTACATTCCATATGTATTATTTCTACACAGAAAAGTATGTGCCTATTTGCAAGAAATAATATATATGTCCTCTATATATATATGTAGATATCATACATTTGGGTTTATATATATATATATGATTATATATGTATGTAGATATCATACATTTGCTCATTTGTAGATTTTTGAACGTACAAATGTTTGCTTCGAGTTGTGGCCAAGTGTTAGACACACAAGACCAAAATGATGATCTGAAGAGGCATGCCGCATAGCCACAAGATGAGCACACTGCGCTAAGGAATTTGTGGTTGTTGAAATTGGATGCACGAATCGTTAGGTCTCCAAAAAGAACCCTAAGTCTGTTTTGTTGTTTTGTCCCATTGTTCTTGATTGCGCTTTGGCAATCAGACATAACAATTTAATAAACACATAATTATTTAAAGAAAAAAGCTGATAATCTTTAGACGGAGGAATTGTCAGCATCAATTCTACCTCCTTTGCCAACCACCATCCATGCCCAAGTAATGTAAAGATATTCTGGTTGGTGGTTTGGAACATTTTATTTTTTTTCATAATATATGGGATAATCCTTCCCATTGACTAATATTTTTCCAGATGTTAATACCACCAACCAGAAGATATTCCATGCCCATTATTCTTCGTTGATGGTAACAATGACAGCATCAGTCTCCATGAGGTCGTTCCGTGGCGGAGCCAAGCGACCTGTTACAGGCCAGGATGACCACAAGAGGGCAAGCCATGGCAAGCTTTGAGAAGCCATGTTGACAAATTGTACAGATAGGAAGGCATGGATGTTTATGGTAATTTGATGGTAGTGCATATTCTCATATATTATCCCATCTTTATCATCATCATCATCATCATCCTCATCATCATCATCATTATCATCATCATCACCATCACCATCACCATCACCACCATCATCATCATCATCATCACCATCATCATCCTCATCCTCATCCTCATCATCATCATCATCATAATATTGCCCATCGACATTATTGTGGTCATGAATGATACCAACAACATGATACACTCTCGTACTTTCACATATAGCTATGGAAAAAATGCAGGGTAAATCATCGATTTGACAATGGGCCATGTTCCATGGCGAAGCCGTGCCCTTGAAGATCGCCATGTTCAATCGGCAACTCGTTGTACAGTCTGTTGTCATTATGATCATCACTGTGAAACCATCATGATCAAATCAGCATGTTCGCGATGTTGTGTTCCTGTTTAATGACATGTATATTCAATTATATTCATATATGTTTACATGCCATAACTTATTATAGTACATGTAAATACATGTAATATATATATATATATAATATGTATGTATGTATTCCATGCATGTTTGATGTGGGATTGGTTAAACCAGTTGAGTACTGCCGCAGGGAGCGGTTGAAACCACTTTGTTTTTCTTCCATGGACTCCAGACTCCATGCGGGTTTACCCAGCTGCCATGTGCACCATCCCACCATGTCAATTGGGGTCATGAAAATTCATGAAATACGTCATCCGGTGGCATGACCCCGATTTCATAATATTTCATAGACCTCTAATCGAATTCGGTGGAATTCGGTTGTTTCATGCTTTTTCTAGGTGTTTTTTTTCCATACCGCATTTTGACTATCAAAATTCGGATGGTTTCTTGGTTTTCTCAAAGCGACCTGGCTGTCCAGGCCTTAGCCATGCTACTGAACTACTCCGAGAAGCTCATGCCTCTGGCGCTGGACGAAATCCGGCTCTGAAACCTTGGGGAAGGTGTTTTGTCAACGGTTCAATGTTAATAAGTTTGTTAAGGAAGTTCGAATTCTGTGTTGCATGAATGGTTTCATGATGTTTCATGCATGTTGTTCTTCTTATTTTTTTCCGTTGGCATTTGATGGTTGTTTGGATATTGCTTCACACTTCCCGGGGGTCGAGGGCCAATTCCGATTGGTGGTTTCAAACAGGTTGTGTGTTTATTTTAATACAGGTGTTTGGAGAATGATCCGCATTGACTTTCGCATTTTGTTGGGGGGATGGCTCAACCACCAGTCCTTTACATCCGTTTCAGACGATCCCCACCAGGAATCATAGGAGGGATCCAGACTTGGAAAGGGCTGTCCCCGTGACGCTGTCGATTTTGCTGCCAAAGAGGGTCAACAGCGGGGGGCCCCGCTTGACCAATAGAATTGGATAAAACATGTGTGTTTCAAACCATCCATTCTGTTGGGAAGATATGTCACTTTGACCATTTTTTACACATGTTTCCCTCATTTTCCCTCCATTTCAATCCATCTGGGAGATCGTTTGTGACGGATCCCAATCCCGGGGCAGCTCTCACCAGCTTCCGCAGGATTTGACGCAACTGAATCCGTCACCCTATGGTCGCCTGTATCTTGGGGTAGCTCGGATGCAAGTGGCGGATTCGTTCGGTTGGATCTGAAAAATGATCAAAGTTGGGTACTGAGTACCCAATGATCTGACAACTCAAATTGTTCCTGACTGGTTGGTGGTTCCGAACATGAATTTTATTTTCCCCAATAGTTGGGATGATGATCCAATCTGACTTTCATATTTTTCAGAGGGGTAGGTCAACCACCAACCAGCTGAATGTACTGCAGTATAACGCGTAGATGTGGGATGATTTGGCATTATTTTCGCAAGAAGTCATGGGAGACAGCAGAGACAAGCTCAACATTCAAGGGCTGCTTAAATGTGGTGTGTTGGTGCGGCCCTTAGGTTCTCCGGGACCCACATGCCTTGAATGAAATCCTTCATCATATGAACTGTGTATTTTGTATGTGTTTTTTCCAATGTTTTTGTGTTGTCTCTGAAGCAATCATCCTGAGCAACATGTCTTCTGTTGCGCGGACATGTTTCAAAAATGTCTTTTTCAGAAAACAGAGAATGTAACATCATCTTTGTTTTTGGAGCTTACCAGAAGGAAAAAACTGTGGAAGGGTTGTCGATTTTTTTCGACTGTAATCTTACCACAAAGTTTACAATGCTTCCAAAGTACTGTGGGCACCATCCAAAATGAACATCCTTTCAAAATCTATTGTGAATACCATGCAAATGTGTGGTTTTCACACAGGCACCTGTGATGATAGTCAGCATTTGTTTCTTCTTCTGGCGTCTTCACATGTTCCACAGTGGTTTTTGAAAACACTGTGTAGGATTTGCTAACCGCTTGAAGCCTTCTGTTCGTGCAAGGCAAGAGCTCGAAGAACACGCTCCAACCCAGGCTCTTTGTTCAACGTAGCAGTAGAGAACTTCTGCAGCGTAGCATCAAGAGCGTCGTAGAGCGTACAAAAGAACTTCTACAGTGTAGTGTAGCATCATTTTCATCAGTGTAGCATCAAGAGCGTTTGAAAGCGTAGAAAAGAACTTCTACAGCCTTAGCATCAAGGGTGTCGTAAAGCGTACAAGAGAACTTCTACAGCGTAGCATCAAGAGCGTGTTAGCAAGTAACCAAAAGAAAAGGCCAAGAAACGCAGCCGACAAAACGTAGTTACACCCCCCCATCCGCCCCCACCCAACCCCCACCCGAACCATCACCAACAGTCGGAAGCATAGCCGCGATGTCAACGCGACCTGGTCAACGCGATCAGCACTCAGAGACAGGGCTGGAACATCTCCATAGTTCGATGATGGGAACCCAGCGAACGAAACCTCAGTCATTTTATTTAAGGGATGCCCAAGCGCTATTGAGGCATCTGGAGGCTAATCTTTGATAGTTTGTTTGTCCTGAGGAAACTATCCATGATGTGTGTTGGATGCTATGTTCACATCAGTTGAACGTGGAATAGCCTCAATTGTTGTAACCATATCCCATAGGATCCATGGTGCTGGTATATATGCTAACATGACTGGGGTATATTGATGGTAAATGTTACCATATATAGCAGCACCATGGATCCTATGGGTATGGTAATATGGTATAGTTGTCGATGAATACTTCATATCGATGGATGGACATGGAACATCTGGGATATATCGGACACTGACACTGACCAATAGTGTGTACTGACTGGCACTGACCAATGGTTGAGCACTAACTGACCAATTGTGTCCTAACTACATGTCCATGGATGGTTGAGGACTAAGTGACACTGACCAATTACGTGAACCCATGTGGGTTTGGTTGATACCAAACACATTGACCCATCCCGCCCATCCCCAAATCAAACAGCCTGAGATGTACTTGGGAGCTCCCTAACCCCAGTGGATATAGCCTCAATATGCCTCAAGGGAAGTCTGCATAGGCGAGCATGCGCTAGGATACCTGAAGATAGTGGCAGTCGGCTAACATAACTTAGCCCGAAAACAAGGCAAACAATGGCAAACATATGTTCACAACCCTGAAGATAAGTTCACCTAAGGTAGCACAAGTGTTACATATATTATACATACATACACTATATATGCTTTGATCCTGACAGAAGGCGGATCATGGTTGACACTTCACCGTTCACCCCGGAAAACTTTCAACCTGAGGCCATTGTGGTGTTACTGGATGAGGCATGGCAACTCCTTTGTGCTGTGTCGGTGCGGGGCTCGGTTGAGGCGATGGTGAAATTGGGCGATGGGACCCAAAGCCCTAATTTTGGATATTTTGGAGAGGGTTTGGTGATAGTTTATACCCTCCGGTAAACTAACATAGCTATTGAAAATAGCCATTTATAGTTGATTTACCCATTAAAAATGGTGACTTTCCATAGTTATGTTCGTTTACCAGAGGGTACAATCCTTTTCTGGTGAAATTGGGAAGGAAAAAAATCCGTGATAGGAGGTGTTATATAATGAACACATTAATGAAAGCACTTTTTTTGTTGAGAGCTCTTCTGCGTGATGAATCGTGCGGAGCACATCCAGAGGATTGTTTTTTGCCCGAAATACCGGTGAAACCGCATGAACATCAACGTTGTCAACATGGCCATGATGGCCATGAAAAACTGGGGATCAGTGCCAAAAGGTACACTTCTTGTGGGAGACTAAGAACATGCTGCTCATTAGCGATCCTCAGTTGAGGTTGCAATTTAACATCAATCCGAGGTCTGAAAATGTGGTAGCCCATGGTATTGGTTAATCATCATGTTCTTTATTGAAATGATGATAAATGATGGTTTATTGGGGGTAGCCCAATTTTCATAAATATATAGAAAATCACATTGGTTCATAGTTAGATCCCATTCAACTCCATTAATATTTCATATGGAGGTTTCCTGAAATAGGGGTACCCCTAAACCATCCATTTATAGACGGATTTTCCCTTATAAACAATCCATTTTAGGGTAACCCCCAATTTAGGAAACCCCCATATCTGAACATCGTCGCAAAACGAATTCGTCAGGTCTTTGTTCGTGATCTTCTGTGGCAGGCGCAGATGTCAGTGATGGACAGTCGAGCCCTTCGGGTGAAAGATGTTTCCGTGTTTTACCACAAAGAAACGGCTACATTCACAAGCCATCAGTCCATCAATACACCTTTGACCCATCCTTTGGGAATGTTACATAGTCACATCCCGAATTTTGGTGGCCGAAATTTGGCTTGTCGAAGATACACTTGACAGTTTTTTGACCATTTGTTGGCGCCCTTAGCTTGAGGCATGTTGGGTGAGAACCCTCATAACCTGAAGAAGGATCCCAACAAAAACATCATGAGGTAAGCCCAATGCCGTCCCAATGCCATTAAGAATCGCCAAGTTTCACCAGAAGTGGTATGAAGCGTCCCTGATTGGAGGTTGACTAGTGGGGTTTTAGCACCCATGTTTGTCGCAGGTGCTCGGTAGACCCCAAGTCAGGACGTTCGTAGACGGAATACGTACACTAAGGCCCCTTAATAAGCCTGATGAGGAAGTCCCCAACAGGGCTTCTCCGATGTCATCCCATATACAAGTATCAAGTGGGATATAGTTATAAATATATATATATATACATAATAATGTATATATATAGTTATATATATAATATAGGTTATATCAGTTATATAACCTGCAGTAACTTACCCCCATCCTGAAGTTGGACCAGCGCTTCCAAAAGTGAGCCGAGATGAGCCTCCGACCAGGTGCATGCCGCTGCGAAGTTTGGAGCCAGGCGCGGCACTGGATCAGACCCAGTGAATCCCAGTTCCCACCAATCATGGTCCTTTTGGACGGTTTCCAGTGATGGCAAGCGAAAATGTGTTTCCTTTGATGAGACCAATCATATTAATCATGAGACTGTTTCCAATCATGGCTATGGCTTTTTTTTGGTCCTTTTGGTTTGAATCGTTGGTTTGAATCGTTGCTCGACTCTGAGATCCATTTGGGACCACTGATCCAGTCGGTCGGACCACTGATCCGCCAGGGATGTGGGAGAGCCGCCATGGAGCGGGCTCCAAGAGGTCGGCAGATCCACTGGGATGCCTTGCCTTACCGCCCTACCCCGTTGTGGAGCTCCAAAATCGGATGGTCCAAGATGGTCCAAGAGAGAGAGAGAGGGGGGAAAAAGATGGTCCGCAAGTGGTCTGTTTTCAAGATAGTGTTCACCCCATATGATGAGCACTGCACCCGGGTTCAAGAAACCAAACACTTTCTATTGTGGATCTTGTACAACAGTCGCGTAGAGCACGTTCCATTGTTTTGTCTGTGTGTGTGTGTGTGTTTGTGTCTGTCTGTGTGTGTGTCTCTGTGTGTGTGTGTCTCTGTGTATGTGTGTGTGTGTGTCTGTGTGTGGGGGGATAGCTTACTACTCACCAAGTGTAATTGCTTATACAACCACCTGTTACTTTTTAAGTTGTTTCACTAGATGTTTGTTTCACCCAGGTTGTTCATTGACCCTATGGATCCGGCTGAGGCTCCAATTGGCACTACATCTCTTGCAAGCGCAGCGCCATGGCATGATGAAAGATCTTCATCTGGGGATTTCCCCATGACTTTCACGAAGATGTTTCCAGGCTGACCCAACCACCAGGAAATCATATTAGGTGTGTATATACAGTCTATTATTTTGTTATATCCCGAATAAAGCGGGTAATTGATATATATATATATATATCATAATATATATAATATAAATATATATATATATATATATCATATTTACTTAATATAATAATATATATATATAATCTTCACTTAATATAATTATTACGTATATATATATATATATGAATATCTATGAATATAGTGAGGTTGTTTTTTCCCGTATATCCTCATGATATCTCCATGATCTCCCAACCAGGTCATCCCCTGAGTCGTCCGAAGAGGCATCCCCTGAGGCCACGCTTCGTGAAGTTCCACAGTGCCATGAGTGACTTCGTGTCCACGTGTCACTTGGTTTACCATAGGTAAATGGTGATTTAATCACTCTAAATGGTTATTTTTCATGGTGTTTTTTCATGGTGATTTTTCATGGTGATTTTTCATGGTGATTTTCCATGGTGGTTTTTCATGGTGGTTTTTCATGGTGATTTTTCATGGTGATTTTTCATGGTGATTTTTCATGGTGATTTTTCATGGTGGTTTTCCATGGTGGTTTTTCATGGTGGTTTTTCATGGTGTTTTTTCATGGTGGTTTAATGGTGATCTAATGGTGATCTAATGGGATTTACCATCCGGTAAACATACAAAAAGCTATTGAAAATGGCTATAGAAATAGTTGATTTACCCATGAAAAATGGTGATTTTCCATAGTTATGTAAAGGTTTACCAGAGGGTAAGGGGACATCTTCCCCGGAAACGGACCTTCCATGGACGGTTTTCAATAGCAAACTGTCAAACTACCAGAGGGTAACCATGGATTAATCATAGATTAACCGGATAAATCATAGATTTTCCCATGAAAAACAGGGGTTTTCCTGAAAGAAAACCGAAAAAAAACAAGACGGTCCCGACTTTTGAGAGGCGCAAGTTTCCGTGGTCAAATTATGGTGCTTGGTGGTATAATCTGTATTAATGTTGAAACACATGGAAAGATGCAGAAATACTGCCTGATTTTTTTTCGTACATGATGAATGGATGTGAACTTCGAAGATTCACGGCCTTTTTTTGATTTTTACATCAGAATGAGTTGTTGTTCAGGGAATAGATTATCGCTGTCCCAATTTGGCTGGCTGGTTTGGTAACTCCATTCAATTGCTGGTCGATCTCTCGCCCATAGTACTGGTGTTCCCTGTGTATTCTCCATTGCAGGAGATCGATCCCACACTCATGTCTCTTACTTGCTAGTTCAATGAAATGCTCAATGTATTTTTTTTGGATTGATTAAATAGAAATTACATGTTTTTTTTTCCGGGTGAATGAATGGGTCTCTTGAGGAACTCGCCGGGGTTTTTGTTCATATTCATTATTTCATGTAGGGAATCCCAGCAGATGTGGGTCTGTCTGAAAATGGGATACCTGCCGATACACCGAATAAGTTCATGGTTTATCATCATTGTACATCATTGTCCATTTTGAAATGTATCATGAATGCTGGCTTACCGTAGGTTATATTATATTATTATGTTATATTCATTTCCTTTTATAAGGGGGCATTATTTGTCATGGTTCACTAATATATGATTGATAACATTTGATAACCATGGTTATATCATAAATGTTATCATATATCCATATCAACCATATATAAATAACCATAATGATAACCAGGAATATGATTGTTTCCATAATATATGGGATGTCATCCTTCCCATTGACGAACTCCATCATTTTTCAGAGGGGTAGGTTGAAACCACCAACCAGATAATGATTGTCCAGCATAAATGTCCCTCTCCAGCATATCAACCATATATAAATTTAGTAAATAACCATAGTGATAACCATATCCCCTAGGATCCATGTATGCTATATATGGTAACATTTACCATCAATATACCCCCAATGTTAGCATATATACCATACATGGATCCTATGGGATATATTGTCCAGCTCTCCCATGGTTCATTGGATCCGTATCGTTGGATCCACGGTGACGTTTCCCCCGGGGCCGCCGAAGCCCGGCGGTGTAGTCGCCCAGGTCACGAGCTGCGCAGCGCCGGGGTCACGGAGCTGGCACCGTCCGGGCCGCGGGATGCTGGCCATGAGAAGTGGTGGTGGTTTCACCATGGGGATGTGCCACTTTTTTCCATAGAAGTGGTGGTTTCATGTGCCATATATATATATACCATATATTATAACTACAATAAGTGAGAATAACCATGATTTATGGTTACCATATAAAAACCAGAAAATAACTAGAATAAGTGAGAATAACCATGATTTATGATAAAATATGGTAAATATGGTTCTATAGTTACCCTCTGGTTATGACTGACAGTTCGCTGTGGTATAGATGGCCCATAGAAATAGATGGCTTACCTAGCTATAAAATGGTGATTTTCCATGGCAAACTCTTCAATAACCAGATGGTATATCCATATATAACCAAGAAAATGGTGATGTTTCATGGAATATGACTGGGATGATGGGAAAATCAGGATAGAAAAGGATGGTTTCATGGGATGATGTTAGGTCTGAAGGTCGGTCCGGTCCGGACCGTCCTTACCTCAAAATGGCCATGTTCATGTTGTTTGCCGAGGCCCTACATTATCCCGGCAGTGCCACAGGCGGCAATAGCTTTTGAGGGGTTTCCCCGCTTGTTGCTGGTGGCGAATTCTTTGGTAAAGATCCATATTTTACGAAATGTTACTAGTGGTAAATATCAAATATATCAAATTATTGCATGTCATTAATATTAGGATTGGGTATGATTATCTATAAGTATTGCAGTGTATATGATCCATTGTTTTTCTGTGGTTCTTTGATCCGTTTGATTCATGTCTGTTTCACGGGTATGTGCAGGAATGTTGCTATGTGCAAAAGACCAGACCCTTTCTGCTTAGGGGTCTTCATTGTTTTACAACTCAAAAGGCTCATACCCCGCAAATTGCTATCTTTATATACAGTATCTTTATAAGAAATTGATCGTACGACATCACATGTTTGGGGTATCTGATTTCAGGCAAGCCAAAATGCGTGGTAATGGGCATCCCTCAATTTGTTGCGCATTTTGGTTCCAATCTCTCCAATCATTTTGTTGCAGCTATGTCTCCATGTCCATGGCTTATATCATCTTATATCACAAGTCGGATAGCTTGAAGATGCTTGAAGCCTCCTATTTTCATTGGTTCTAAGCATGTTTCCTCACCATGTTTGATAATGTCAACCCTGGATTAATAATTTCCAAACGGTTGTTTAAAAAAGGGGGGGATACCATTTAAGTATCATATAAAGTGACTATTTGGAGGGTACCCCCACAATTAATGGTTACCATGGTGTAGGAAAATCCGGACTTGGCATCCCATCCGATGGATTGATTTTCAGGCCTTGTTGAACCTCTTCGCAGATTTCAAGGAGTTGGTCACAGGATACTGTTGGGACCTAAAGGGGGAGGAAAGTACCGAAACGACCCAATAGATATGGAAGATATGGAAGATATGGATGATAGACATGGAAACTACCAGACCAATCCAGACCATAGATATGGATGGAGTTGGATATGGAAGATTCCACCATATGTGGATGAGTTTCCTAGGACAGCCGCTTTCGATATCATACTAAAACATAATGTATCCACAGCATTCCATAGCCATACATCGAGGAATGTATGAATTTGTCCCACTGAAATGACACTTGCTGCCGCGTATCCCAGGCGAACAATGGTTTTAGGGGCTTGCAGGTATGTCCAGATGGCAATTGAGCATTTGGCATGGGAGATGCACATATTTCGTCATTCAGAAATTGTCCAGCTTCAGATCAGGGTTTTCATCAGCTACCCCGCATTAAATCTTACTCTTTAGTGCATTTATTTTGATGGCTCAAAAGAAATGAGTGGGAACCACAACACAACTTTCGATTTTGGAGGCCGGGCATTTGGAGACATAGCGAAGCAAAGGACTGCTTAATGGACGTAGGACCTGTGCCAGACATTGCGAATGTCAAATATGTTTGTATATAAATATTATGATATATATATATATATATAAATAAATAAATAAATATATATATATATATTTATACGTATATATGTATACATATATATATATATTTATTTATTTATTTATTGTGACCATCGTTGATTTGAGAATTTGGGACACGACCACGGTTCAGAATTGCAGAATTTGGCTCAGCTTCGTTTTTTTGTTTTGTCAAGTGGCTAGGAGTCACCAGAGTCGTGGCGTTGCTTCTGTTCAGGATACACAGCATTCATCTCCACATCCAGGCAAAAAAACGGCTACCCTCTGGTGAACTAACATAGCTATTGAAAATGACCATATATAGTGGATTTTCCCATTAAAAATGGTGATTTTCCATAGCTATGTTAAATTACCAGAGGCTATATCCCCAAATCCATCCAAATCCCATGTCTTTCAAAAACACAGTCAAAATTCGGAATCCGAAAAAACACCAGTCTGGATATGTCTGGATAGGTTGGAGCCCCATGGAGGTCCCAAAAGTCAACCATTGGTTAATCACCATGGTTCCACCACTAAAAATCACATGAGCTACGTTTTTCCCCAACAGCAGAAGCTTTGGGGTCTTCAGCCATAGTAAAGGTTTCGGAGCAGACCGGAGCAGCTCCAAAACCCATTCCCCCAAGGTTCCCAAGGTTCCCAGGGTTCCCAAGGTTCCC
>Ga0126342_10002971_pt1 | contig 27395 bp, 23 predicted proteins | sample Cyp1metagenome_FD_92528 | JGI IMG/M metagenome (GOLD analysis project Ga0126342, IMG submission 92528) | Coral microbial communities from Lord Howe Island, Old Settlement Bay, Australia - Cyphastrea 1 metagenome | ecosystem: Host-associated > Invertebrates > Cnidaria > Coral ... | reverse complement strand
TTTTGGGTCAATGTGTAAAAAGAAAGTTGCAATGCATTCCCCAGGAAAACGCCGGTATAGAGTGGACATGTTAGTTGATACCTGAAACGGTAGCCTGAGACACGTTTGTTCCCGGGAGTGTAAACCACATTAACTGGTGCAGGATTTCTTCCATCCACCGTATGTTATCATGTATGAAGTACCGTTGACCTCCAAATTCATGCATGTGCATCTTTAAATTGCGCCGAATGTAGCTTGGCTCAATATGTGTGACATCCAAAGATTCAACGATGTTGGCACTGAAAATGACCAGCGGTAACCATCGTCTTACAGGCAAACCCTAGGAAACCGTTTAGTATATTATCTCAATCCCCCTTTTAATAGCTAATCATCCCCAATTTTCCGGACCCAAGCTGAAGAGATCCAGTACCAAACTAGCGTTTCGATTGGAGGGTGCTTCATGCAATCCAGTTCAACCGCATTGAATATGAACTCCCGAATATAAACTGCATTGAACCCCATTCAGAAGCCTTGAAACACCACTACTTTCCATTAAACCACCATGAAATCCCAATAAACCCCTATGAAATGCCATTAAATCATCATTAAACCAGCAATAACCTTCATGCACTTATCTGGTTGGTGGTTTGGAACATTTGGATTATGTTTCCCATCATATTGGGAATATCATCATCCCAACTGGCGAACTCATATTATCCATCATTAATCATCATTAATCATCATTAACCATCATTAAATCACCATTAAATCACTATTAATCAATGTATAGTTAAATCATGTTAAATCACCATTAATAAACATTCCCAAGTAAGTTTCATATTTTTTTAATGATGATTAATGATGGTTAATCAACCAGTTAACAGATCTTCATTAAATCACCATTAAATCACCATTAAATCACCATTAAATCATCATTAATCGTCATTAATCATCATTAATCATCATTAAATCATTAAATCACCATTAAACATCATTAATAATCACCGCTGTGGCTGTACATAGCCTCCCCCAATGGCAAAGTCCATTGGCGCGTGAGACGCAGAGTGGGTCATGCATCACTAGTCACCATTAAACACTATATAAAAAAAAAAAACATCGAACATTCGATGCCCAGGATCGCCTCGGTGGACCAGTTCCAGGGTCGAGAGAAGGATCTCATCATCTTCAGCGCTGTGCGATGCAACAGGAGACGCGGTGCATTCTTCACGATGGGACGACCGAGTTGTCGAAAGGAAGGGAGGTGAGAAATAGCCGTAAAGGGTATGTATGGTGGTTTCCATAGATGTTCGGGACACCCCAAAATAAATGGTTTACAGTGGGCAATCCTGTTAAAATGGATGGTTTCCTAAAATAAAGGTACCCCCAATAATCCAAGTCATTAGACCATAAAATAGTATTGACACCCGTGGTGACTTGGGGTACCTCCACTTTAGGAAACCCCCAAATAGCTGACATAGCTATGGGGAAAATGTATGAACATGTCCCATGACTATTTATATAAATGATGTTTATGATGGTGAGGAAAAAAATCGTCATCCCCAAGAATGTTGGTAAGGCAATAGCAGAACCATCACCAAAATCATTTTTGCATATTTTTGCCGATGGGTGGTATCATCAACATATACCAAGAGTGAACACAATTCCCAACCCATGACGGATCCATGGTGCTGCTATATATGGTGCTCCATGGATCCCATCAATATACCCCAGTCATGTTAGCATATATACCAGCACCAGGGATGATGTAAGGAGGACCCCCAATGGATGGTGAATGAGATGTTGAAAAAAACTGGCGGCTGGCGGCTTGCCACATTACTCAAAAAATGTTTTAATGGTGTTTTGATTTCAGATTAAGATGGGACTTAATGGTGTCTAATTATGGCATAATTTGGATTTATAAAGCCATTGGGTCTGATGAATTTCATAACGTTTCATTTTGATGGGATTTAAGGTGCGGGAAGATTTGGTGAATGCAGACGAAGATATTAATAGAAATAAATCAGAGAGAACATGAATTACCCTCTGGTTATGACTAACATAGCCATGGTATAGATGGTCCTAATCGAAATAGATGGTTTACCGAACTGAATAGCATGGTGGATCTTTCCATGGCCAGGTGAGTCATAACCAGATGGTAATTCGGGTCGATGTCATGTTTCCAAGTCTCATGTCTTTATTGGGGCTACTGGCTACTGGGGCTACTTCGATCTTCTCCCGCAGCATCCACTGTGGAACTTGAAGAAAAAAGGCTCCCAGAGAGCCGATAAATCGCTGTCCGAGACCTATGAGGTCGTTTTGGAGGAGAATCATTGCATGCTCAAAACCATGGGTTTTTGACACTAACTGGTTGATACTGGTTGGTGGTTTCAAACATGGCTGGATTAAGCCCTATTTTAGGACACCTCCAACTTGACCATGCAGATTCACAACTTAATTCTGAAAAAGAATCACAAATTTAAGTTGCGATGTTTACGATTACGGAACTCCAATGATATCAGTAGACATGTGTCATTCAGATGCATGCAGGGATCAATGGGAATTTCAGGATCCTAAAATGGAGGTACTGTACCATATAAGGCCATATTTTGTGGGATATTCCCTTACATAGGCCTTATATATGGTAGGTACCTCCAATCTAGGATCCTGGAATGGCCATTGAAGGGAGCAATGCCCGGGGAGAGTTTTCTTCGCAAGACGGCTGTCTTCTGATCAGCGAATCATATCAAGAAACTTATGCCTAGACTCAGACCCTCCAAATACCTAGAAGAATGGGATACTATACCATAGTATACCCATTAAGACTTGGGACTTTAGAAAAAACAAAAAAAATACGGGTACAAACGGAGGGTCTAACTAAAAGAAGTGACCCCTGGAGAGATGAGCAGAAAGTGTTACTTCGGTGTACGACAGAGACACGTATGAAAGTCCAGAACTGAGACCTGTTCAGAGATGGATAGCACGATACTTACCCCCAAAATCCATGAAAATCCATGGTTTTGTCATATCGATACTTTATCACTGGACTGTTTTCACACAGCATTTCCACTGCCGAAATCGGCCCAGCAGGATCGGCAATGTTGGCTTCTTGGCCGACTGGCGCCGGCTGAATGTCATGCTTACACGCGCGCGGCGTGGCATGTTGCTCGGAGCATGGAGAATATGGAGATGTCGCTGATGGTAAAATGAGGCACACGATATACCATGGTATAGATGGCCCATAGAAATAGATGGTTTACCTATTAAAAATGGGTGGATCTTTCCATAGTTATGTTAGTTTACCAGAGGGTATCATCTAAGTCCATCTAAGTTCCATATTTGTCCCATGAGAAGTTCTTCCATGAATTTGTCTTTTTCCCATCAATTTCCCAGCATGTTTCCATATTTGTCCCATCATTTTCCCATCATTTTTCCCATGAGAAGTTGTCTGATTGGTGGATTTGGGAATGTCATCATCCCATTTGACTTTCACATTTTTCAAGATGCTTAAAACCACCAACCAGTAAGTATTTGAAGATGTTACCATTTGCGAATTGTAAGTCATATGATGTCATAAGTATGTATAAGTCATCAAACATCATCTGACATTGAGTGATTTTCTGGAGAAAAAACATATTTAATTTGCATATCTGACTCCCTCCCCACCGAACAGCCATCTTCAGTGTGGCCGCGTAGCACCTCTCCACCACGCTCTCAGGGTAGTGGTGGGCAATCCGCACACCCTGAAAGCGGACGAACATTGGGAGAAGTGGCTGCAATTCTACGAAAAGGTCGCCTCAGGTGGGGCTGGATTTGCGGCCAGGGAATCTCTGAGGATCTAGGGGGGTTTTACTGGGAAGAAAGGATGATATGAAGTGGTGAAGATATGTGAAGATGATTGATAGGAAGACGGAAGATGATATACCTTGCTAGTGTTTTGGTGCCAGACCATGATTTCTTTAAGCAGTGGTGATTAAGATTGCCTTGTGTTTCCATATCGTAGTGTTGAACAGTTGGGTTGCACGTCCTCTGTTGATTTTGGTATTTGATGTTCCTTGAGTCCAGGGTCATATCAGTCGGTACCCTGGGGTGAACACAGGAAAAGATGTTCGGAAAAGCCATCAATGGGAATTCCAGGATCCTAAATTGGAGGTACTGTACCATATAAGGCCATATTTTGTGGGGATATTCCCTTACATAGGCCTTACATAGGCCTTATATATGGTAGGTACCTCCAATCTAGTATCCTGGAATGGCCATTGAAGCCATGGCAAAAAAAAACAGGGAAATGATTGACAAATTAAGTTCCACCATGTTCCACATGTTACCATCTGGTTATGACTAACATAGCGATGGAAAATCACCAAAATAAATGGAGGTTTGTAGCTGGGAAAATCATCTATCAATGGACCATATATACCATGGCTATGTTAATAACCAGATGGTAGTTAGTTTACAGGGAGGTGCTCCAAAATGACAGTGACAAGAGCAAAACAAGCGAAAACACTCTGCATGTTCATATTGCCACTGGACTGATGATATGCAAGCACCAGAACATGTGAATCAATGATAGCCAATGACCCTTAAAAGTTCCAAAACATATGTGATTTCCAGTATGTTCGATATTTTCTCCGCGTGTCCCGTGTTTGCCCCATATTTACCAATAGTTGTTTTTTTGCCAATAAGATAATAAGTAGTTCCCCTTTAATCCCCTACAATTCCCATATATATATATATTATTTAATTATGATCTAATTAATGTAATGATTACAATGTATATTTGAATCGTATCCCACGGTTTTTGCCATGGCTGTCCCATGATGTGCCACATATTATATATATATATTATATCATATATCCAAAGCATGTTCCATATACTTCACATCTTCTCCCATGTTTTCCGATTTCCGCTGTGAAGCGTCAGGAAGAGCTCGATCGCCGAGCCCTTCCAGGAAGAAGCAGGAGGCCATGGCGAACGAACTTCGAATGTTGCTATCCCAGTTGATGGGGGAACAAAAACAGCCTTGTTGATTAGATATTTGATGGTTGGATTTATTTTGTGATGTAACTGTTATTTTTCCAGGGATTTCAACCAGCAAGACTATGCGGATACCAGCAAGATAAGTGGTTGATCATTGGGATCCACCCCCCAAAAAAAGTGACCTTGTACCCTCTGGTAAACATAGAAAAAAACTATGGAACATCACCATGCTATTTATGGGTAAATCAACTATTTCTTTTTTGGCCATTTTCTATATCTATCGCTATATTAGTTCACCAGAGGGTATGTTGTTGAGGATGACCCTTTAGGGAGTAGCCTCAAATCTTGCATCACTGAGGGGAAATCTTCGAACATCTGCTCAAGATCTATAAATTTAAAGTTGTTTTTTTTTTTCAATTGGTGTGTGGCTTACCCTTTGGTAAACTCACGTAGCTATGGAAAATTCCCATTTCTAATATGCAAACCAACGAACTAAATGGCAATTTTCCAGTTCGCAGCCTGTTAAATTACCATTAAAGCATCATTAATCATCACTAATCACAATTAATCATCATCATTAATCAAATTAACCATTATTGCACGAGGGTATTACAGTCCTTACCAGATGGTATACCTTTCCGTATGCCTTGGTGCCCCCAAGTTGCTGGTGCAGCGAGCCATGGTGGCTTTTCCAGCCGTGGAGCTGATTGCCAGAGGGAACTCCATTAATTACCATTAATCGCCATACATCACAATCAATCACCATTAATCACCATTGACCACTATGAAGCCAGAGGGAAAGTTTGTTTCTTTTAACCATAGGATCATTTTACCATAGGATCAACTTGGCACAGCTGCCGATTGCCTTTGATCTCGCTAGGTGCCCATCAATGAGACTGAAGAGGAGAAGGAGGCCCGATTGAAGAAGGAACGTAGCTTGATTGCAGAGGAGCTTGGTATACCGTATACCTGTTTTTTTTTTTTGTGTGTGTGTGTTACAAAAACTAGAATTACAAGTATTTTTTGGGTAGTCAGATGATGTAATTTCAATGTTTCTAGATCAACGTTGGTTGGGTAGGCTTCTATGATTCAACGTTGGGTACAGGCGGGAGCTTTCAGTGCCATACACAATGGCCATCCAGGGAGATTCAAATCAACAAAACGTGCATACGGAGAGATCCAACAATTGTATGATTATATATGTGTACATGTATGTGCATATATATATACTAGTGTTTTCGTACTCTAGTACCTTAGACTGCAGTTGGTGGTTTCAATATATATATATGGGCAGATCACCAACCATGTGTGGTTTGCCAAAGATTGTGGAGTTGACCACCCTAAAAAAGGATATCACTGGGCAACGGTCGACTGGTTTTTCTCGTTTTGTCCATAGCGGGCAACCCCACAAAGATGCCGAAAAGTGCGCCACCAGAATGTTTCACTGGTTGATATTCACTTCATATTTCCTGTCTAGGTACCCTCCGGTAAACAAATTGCCATAGAAATAGTGGATTTTCCCAGCTATAAAATGGTGATTTTCCATAGTTATGTTACTGTTAGTTTACCAGAGGGTATCCCACTTTCTATCAATCTTGGGGTTGCTATAGATTATTTTTAGCCTGCAAGGACTAGTTGATGTCGTGAAAGCAGTATATAACTTGTTTGTTCTTTGCAATGTAAAAAGACAAGTGGGATGGTTACGGAAACACTCAGAATGGATGATTAGGAAAATTTAGCAACGACAAATAGTAGATGCTGAAGCCTAGCTTGATGGCACTTTATGAGTAATACAGTGCCATGTTGTGTCTCCATGATGCTTCACCCATATTTCCTCAACGGACTCAACTGTAGGATTTGTGCCGCTCATTGGGCCATGTTGTAAGGACGTACTGTAGCCACCCGCCACCCTTGCAGAGATTGTCATCACTGACAATAATTGTAAACCCACTGCCCACTAATAAGCATAACAAGCCATCCCTCCTCTACCATGGGTGGCACAATCCATTTCAAAGTGGAGGACAAGGTCCGTTGTCCAAGCAGCCGCCAAGGTATCGAAGCCGCCCGAAAATTGTCGATGGCGATTCGATTTCCTGGGCTGGCCATGGCACAGCAAAAGAAGAAGGCCATGGCGGCCATGGCGGAAAGAAGGGAAATCATTTTTCCAAGCCGGTTTTTGGGGTTCAATGTTAATTTAGGGGGTTCAGATGTTATTGTTGCATGTACACACACACATACACACACACATGTCACATATATAATATATATACATATATATATATATATATAATTATGTATTAGTTACCATCTGACCGGAGCAAAAAGGCGTACCCGGATGCTTCTAATAAGAAGAGCGATGATCCACTCAACCAGTGTTTTCGGGGCATTTGTACTCAGCCACCAATAACCAGCTTCTCCATTAGAACATCAACAAAAAGGAGTTGTTGCCGCTCTGCATGATAGAGGGGGAAAAGTGGCTGGGATACGTGTAGCCAGGTTTGTTTATAAGACCCCATCTTGTTTTCTGCCTTGATACCTTTTGCTGCTGGTCAAACATAGTTAGATTATGTTGGATATAAATCGCGTGGTTGCAGGTTCATAGTGAAATTGGATTCCATATGCTCATGTAAATGGATTGGTTTAAGGGAAAATCTACAGGAAACCATAGATTTTCCCATTAAATATGGGGCTTTCCTGTAAATTTTCCCTGAAACCAATCCATTGATCATGGTTTGGCACTCCAGTGCTTGATTGCATACCTGGGATGATTCCAGCTATTCCGCGATGGATGGTGGATCCTCCCAATGTGGTGGCCCCCAGCTATGGATATCGGTTGTTGTTTCACTCATTCAACCGTAGACATATCCACCATAAATCAGAGATTAACTTATCTACAAGGTGGTACTGCCCAGTTCTAAGTTGGTTTACAACTCCATCAAACTGTAGTTCCAAGCACCATAACCCCTAGTTATAAAGTTATGTGCACCTAATTTCGGTAAAATCAACTATGACTATGAATCTCCATTTTCCTTGGTTGAATAATTATTGTCCTTCATGTTTTTCTCATGGGTGAATCCTAAATCGATGAACTGGGGCACCATAGATGTGTTTTTTTCCACTGATTGGTTGATTGAGGGTTGCCCCCATTCACCAACCAAAGGTAGATGATAATAACATATATATAATTAGACCAAACCAGCACCTCATTTTTGCCTTTGAGAACAATAATCTAAGAAAAAACAACTATAAGTCTTCATTTTCCTGGCTTAAAGTGGTTAATTTTCACCTCATGTTCCTTGATATCTTCACTAGTTACCATTTGGTTGTTTAACATAGCCATGGAAAGATCCACCCATTTTTAAGTTCGGTAAACCATCTATTTCTATGGGCCATCATTTCCCATGGCGAACTGTTAGTCATAACCAGAGGGTAAATCCCAATGACCGTGACGACAGGAGGAGCGCTCCCGCTCTCGCTCCTGGTCCCCGACCGGGGGCGGCTTGGTGGGACAAGCGGACTCCAAGTTCAAGGTACCGGGGGGTGAAGGCAGCATTCCCAGCTACCATCTGGTTATGACTAACATAGCCATGGTATAGATGGCCCATTTGTAGGTGATTTTCCCAGCTACAACCTCCATTTATGTTGGGGATTTTCCATGGCTATGTTAGATATGTTAGTCATAACCAGATGGTAATGGCTATTAATGGGTAGCAATATGGGTAGTATTTGTAGGTGAAATATAATAATCCATAATTACTATAGCTACTAATTTCGGTAATCACATAGGTGATAGTAAATTGTTAGAATACAAAAGGATGAGGTAAGAATCCCATAACAATAGGTAAGACATAGTGGCCCTCGTTTTGGCAATTACTTGCATATGTTACATGCTGGGTAATCATGTTTATCGATCAGAGCAACCTTGACCTTTGTCAATCTTCGGACAATTTTAGTTGTCGTTTCATCCACTAAGACATGTGATACACCACGCAAATGTAGTTAATATACATGTATATATGAGGTGAGGCCCCCCAGTTATAAAATGTTATAAACCTCCATTTTCTTAGGCCATTTACTTTTAAGTTCTATGTGTTTTTTTGTTTTCATATACCCTCTGGTTATTTAACATAGCAATGGAAAGATCCACCCATTTTTAAGTTCGGTAAACCATCTATTTCGATTAGGGCCATCATTTCCCATGGCGAACTGTTAGTCATAACCAGAGGGTATCTTCCCATTCGCCATCATTAAAGTTTCCATGGCTACCGACAGCGATGGCCAGGCCATGGGCGGTCGAACCAAGGCGAGGGTAAAGACTCCTTCGCCCGATCGACCCCTGAAGGTGGTCAAGGTGGGTGGGATGGTGGGGAGGACGATGAATGGCTGGGCGGTTTATGGCTGTTTATGGCTGTTTATGGCTGTTTGTTGTTTCCGAATTTATATGAAATGAGGCAGTTTATGAATATATGAAAGATAGGGGTTAAAACTATGTTAAACTAACAAGATAATGGTTCAGCATGGTTCAACATGGTTTAACATGGTTTAACCATGTTTAAAAGCTATTCTCGTTGGAACACCAGTTAGCTTCGGTACCTGAAAATATTAGGGAAGACTTCGGAAGACTGCCCAAATGTGATAGTAAAAACATTAGTTGTATCACCATGAAAATTGCTATCAATTGAGGGTATAGTATAGCCCATGTATAGCCCATTTTCAGACACACCCACGTCGTGGTGGTGGTGGTGGTGGTGGTGGTGTGGGGGGAAGAAACGTGGGCATGCATTATATGAAACATACCATACCCGCTAATTTGCAACACAATGTTTTGTTGACTTTGCTTGCTTTTTTGGTGAATGTCCATGTGCGATATTATTCATAGTGGTTTTAGATGGCTTTGAAGAGGCATCGTACATGTTATACCCGCGCAAAAGATGTGAAAGAGTTGAGCAACATGCGGGCCTTCTGGATTGAAAGGGTGCAAGACCATGGGAGATTGGCATTATTAACCAGTATTAACCATTATTATATAACCAATGATTTCTTAACCACTATTATACATTGCGGGTCTCCTGTACACGCTTCAGGAGATTGGCATTGGTCGGCGGAACAAGGCCCGTTCTGCTGGAGACCCATGGGTGCGCCAAAAACGGAGCTAAATCAAACATTTCCGATGAGTAGATTCTAATAGATGTGGAAGAATATAGCCATAAGCTTTATGCTTGGTTTTTTTTGGTGTTTGTTTGGTTTAAGTTTAGATGTATTGAGGCCACTGAAGACGTTTTTTAAAATTTGATTTTGAGCAGGGGATCAGCAAACACAGCAGGTAGAAATGTAAGTACTGTACCATACAAGGCCAACCCTCAGTGGCAGAGTGCCGTACTACATCTGCTTGGTGGTTTGGAACATTTTTTATTTTTCCATATGTTGGGAATAATTATCTCAACTGACTAATATTTTTCAGAGGGGTTGAAACCACCAACCAGACATGGTCTTGCAATGTCTTGCATAGAGTGATAGAGATAGACTGTACACTTAGGCTCCCCACATCCGAATCAGTGTCATCGCAGATTAACCCTTCGTATTGGGAACGTCTATGGGCTAATGATGATGAACGTATCCGAACAAAAAAACAAAACACAACTGGCTCATTTTACCCCTGCGGATCATCACTGACAAGCCATGGGAACCTTGAACCCGCTGATGATATGCACTATAAGATCCTCAAGCGCATAATTTTGGGTGCAGTTTCTGGCTCAGCAACAAACTCGAGGATTCAACCAACACAACGAAATATTCGACAAGAGTGAAGGTGCTTGGATAGTGGGACAATGTCTGACAATAGAGTTGCCCTCTGGTAATGACCAACATAGCTATTGAAAATGTATGAACATGTACCATTTATAGTTGATTTAATTATTCACAATGGTGATTTTTAATAGCTATGTTAGTTTACCAGAGGGTAAGTGAGGTACCCAATCCATTGCTCATGTCTGATTAGAGTTAAGTACATGTCTATGGTATCTCCCCGGTGCTAGCCACACTTGCTCCATTCTTACAAGGTGAGGCAACCCAGTTGTAAGTTGGTCTATATGTAACCCCCATTAATGTCACCTGATCTTGCCAGGCCGACGAATTTGTCAAGAAGCAGCCGAATGGCGCTGGCAAGGCGAAAGCCAAGGCGCTTGTGGAGTACTTGGGGGGTGCCTTATGGTGCGGTTTCAGCTGTATAAGCGGGTATACTACCGGGTATACAACCATCCCGGATGGATGAGGGTCGTAGCTTGTTATATCATGTTATATCCCAACTTATGAGGGTGATTGGATTACAGTTTGATTCTTTGTCCATCAGCACCCCACAGTCGGGAGAGGAGGTGCGAATCTCTAGGGTTGAAACTAGGAGAGGATTTCCCAGAAGGGGTGATATCGACTTATCATATATCGACACATCATATATATTTATATATATTTAAAGTTACATATAAATAAATAAATAAACCTATAATAATCAATAAACACACATGCACACACACATATATATCATTATATCTCTATATATATATACATACATACATATATATATATATACCCACAATCTATTCCCATTAAATCACCATGAGATACGGGCCGAAACCTATGACAGCATAGTTGGAGGCTGAACAGGGGATTCGGATTTCGATCGCGATCGATCCATAGCCAATACCACCTCCTAATAACAATTTATTGGGAACTTATTATCAATGACCATGTCTGGAACCGAAAACAATGGAGGTACCTAGGACCTATCATAAACAATGATAAGAATGCCTGCTTTTCAGGGCTCAATTTTAGGGGATCTCCGGATTTCTCCACAAAATATGGCCTTACATGATAACTTCTGTGGATCGGTACCTGACGTGGCCATTTCCCATGGTCCTCGTGACTTGTTAATAGCTGGCTACTAAGTGCCCTTTCAATAGGTTATTCCATATACAAATGGCTTATGAAGATCGTATAACCCTATAATTACTCAGCAGTTTTGAAGTGGGCTGATCCTCCAACTGTTGCATTTAAGTATATTATAACACACACACACATATATATATAAACGCTTAACTTACAACTTATATAACCCTTATAGTTACTATAGATACTATAGTTAACTTAACTCATAACCCTATAGTTCAATATGTACCTATAAATACTTATCACTTATAACTAACTTATAACCCACATCGTTTCTGTCGTTCCCAGTTCGCATAACTCACCGTCCCGTCGGAGCCTTCATGGGCGAGGCCAAGGCAAAGGTGGCCATCGCGTCCGACTCCGATGGCTCCGCAGACTTCTGAGACAGCCAGGGGCATCCGGGGCATCCCACGAGAATCATGGTGAACTGATGAGATAAGCACTTTGAACAAGGTGGTGCCCCCCAGTTAGAAACTGATTTATAACCCCAGTAACTTTAGATATATCTACCATAAGTCCTAGTTATTATTGTTATAAACCAACTTAGCTATCTTGGGGGTACCACCTGGAATGGTGGTTAATGGTGGTTAATGGTGGTTTTCATGGTGGTTTTCAGATCTCTTCCAAAGCAGATTCATGAAATTCAATGGGGAAGAGATCTTAACCACCATTAACCATCATTTGGGAATGATTTCAATGGCCATTTGAGGATTCTGAAATCCCCATCGATTAACGGTGGTTATCTTGGATCATTTGCATGGTGATTTCTCCATTGGTCATATCCCGGTAGAGATGGTGATGTTAACCATCGTTTATTGATGGTGAATTTCCCACTATATATATATTATGGTAATTATTGATAACCATAAACCAATAGTTTATACATATATATATAAATGTGTGTGTGATAACCCCACTCAAGGGACTTAATAGGGTTTTTTGACCACCTACAAAATGGATGGGTTCCGACATTGCTTACTTTGGGCCAGAACTTGGTGTTCTCCACCACTCAATTGGAAGACATAGTGTGATCGGAATAGTGTGATTGGAAGATTTACTTTTTACTGGCTGATGAGGACGGAATTCCAAGTTCTAAGCGTCTGTATCTGGGAGGAACCAGGTGTTGATTGTCACCCATTTGGAAAGTAGTAAAGATCCATCGTTCAAGCTATATTATCCAGTTGGTGGTTTGGCACATGTTTTATTTTTCCATATATTGGGAATGTCATCATCCCAACTGACGAAGTCCATCATTTTTCAGAGGGGTGGGGTTGAAACCACCAACCAGTCATTATTAACCATCATTAATCATCATTAAATCACCATTAAATCACCATTTAGACATAGATTCTTCAACACTTGGATCATCTTCCATCGAGGTTGGATGATCGCCATGAACTCGGATGATTACCATCTGCACCCCAACTACCGCGCCAAGTTTGAAAGCGGTACCCCTATGTACCCCTTGGTGATTGAACATATATAGATTGGGCATTAAAATCTATATCAAAATCATGGTGTACCTATAAAAAACATGGTGAATTTCCATAGCTATATAGGTAACGGTGCTACAATATGGTTCATTAAGAAGATAGTTATATCTCCATTAACCCAAACCTTAAGCGAGTTGTGTGCGTCAACTTGGCTATCTAAGAATCCACCAAAGCCATGTTTCAAAGATGTTTCTTCGGCCACCCTGAGCTGCCTCAACCTGGCCCGCTGCGACGTGGCCCTGGCCGCGCCAAGTCGAGAGCTGTGCCTTGCGATGAAAAGTTGCGCAGGAGTGGAGCGAAAGAAACCGTGGTTTATTGGGATAACTATAGTGAAGTTATTAATAGGTGATTAATAGGGATTGATACAATAATGTCCTTTTTGGTAAAAATAGAGGGGCGGGTTTGGTATACCATCTATCATCATTTACCTGTTAAATTAGCCCTGTTAAAGGGTTCTTTTCAAACCCCTCTATTAATCAACCAACCAATGGGAAAAGGACATCTATTGATAGGGAATACTGGTGATTAATGGATTTCCCGTCCAGTGTCATGAAAAATGACTAGCCGGAAAATCCCCAGAGAGTAAATGGAGGTTTGCAGCGAATTTGCGTTGATATGTCAAGAACACCATCTTCAGATCATCATCCTTTGAAAACCTTGGGCTTTCCATATCTATGTTAATTGGCTGTGCAATTATTGCTTCGCTTGCAACATCAAACATGATGTAAGATGATGATGATGATGATGATGATGATGATGATGACAATGTGGTTTGCCATAGTGAGTGGGCAAATGTGGTTTTCGGAACCATTGGCCAACATATTTTGAATCAGACATATGTATTCAAGTTTGTTGTTTCACTGTTCTTTATCTTACTGGTGCGTTTTACGTAGGGAATGGATGGGTTGCTGGGGGTTGCTGGGATTATTATTACTAGTGGTGAAATGGATCATTCCCGAAAATTCCCTGCCAAGCACCAGTAAGTTATTGCCCATTACTGTCCATTCCTGTTTGGAATGATGACCAGCGGGATTCAACGGGGGTTCACATCGCCCGGAAAGGTCCAGGAGTGGTGCTCGAACTCCGGCTCCAAGACGGGGCCACCTTGGGAAAGTCGGAAAGCCCACGGTGTGATTGATATTGATCTCCATAGATTCCATAGTAATCCCTCCAAAAAAAGATAGAACAGTAATTGATCATCATTTCTCACTATTTTGGTTGTATTTTGCATGATTTTGTTTTCTATCGTTTGGGGGTTGATTCACTCAAATTCAGATCAGTGGCAGGGAACAGCCGCCGCAGCCCTCCACCTCGGGTGATGCCATTCATGCCATGAGCCCTGCCTGTGTGGCAGGAAGATTCCATCGCCAGGCTGCCAGCACCATGACATGCCCATTGGGGGTATTTAACGTTAGCGGGATGGGATTGCTTCCGTGATTTGTTGCTTCTTGAAGCATATGAAGTGTGCATAGGATATGCACTAAATAATTTGCGGCCAAACTTTGCAAGATCCGTTGCTAACATCTATCAATATCATTCAATATCTGCCCTCCAGTAACCAAAGATGGCTGGCTGCAGGACCATTTAAATGTCAAAATCATCTACACATGGATCATTTACCATGGCTATTTTGAATTAGACGAGGGTATCAATTTCTGGCTGTTTTCTAGCTGGCGGTTTTAGATCATGTGGCAAACCCAAAGCGCAAACTCATCAAAACTCACCACTTCCGAAGGTTTGTTAAAATCCACGTTGCTTGATGACTGGGCTTTATATGGCTTTGTATGGTTTTGTCACATGCCGACACTATAATCATAGGTTGAGTCTTGCTTAGAACCAATTGAGCAGTGTTCAAAACCCCTGTTGGTTCATGATTGGTGCGGAGATTATACTACCCTCTATAATAGTCTGGGCTTATCATAATCCATGAGCTGGGAATCGCGTTCTTCACCAGGCAGTTTTTGAAGGGACATCTCTGGGGGAGCGATTTCTCGGCGCCCCAGCCATGACAGCCATTCCAGAGGACCGCCGCAAAGTCAAGATGGTGTTCCAAGAGACGCTTCAGGAGACCAACGGCATGGAAAGAGACAGTGGCTTGGCGGCCTCTGATCTGGCTATGGTAGCATCTGTTGATTTCGCTGCGATGGAAAACCACCTTTTTTTTATAGGTAAAACATGGTAAAACCATGGTTAATGTGGTAAACCCAGTGAAGCAAAGCCTTTCAGGATCTATTTGGGGGATATTAGTGGAATAGAATGAATATGTCATGGGTTTTTTTAATGGTTTTCACGATCAATCCTGGGGAATACCCTAGCTGCCCTAGCTATTTTTGAAACGTAGCTTTCAGGAAAATCATCCTGGAAAGATTAAGTAGATCATCAAGAATCATCTCTAGATGGGCCGCATATGCCGCATATGTTAAATAACCAGAGGGCACTAGGAAGAAATGGATCATTGTGTGTTTTGTTTTTGTAATGGATATCTTTCTTTGGGGTAAACTGAGGAAATATCAGGTGTCTTGTCGTTTTCGCTTGATTCAATACATCCGGGTGAACCAACTGGGTACACCTGGGATAACCCTGTATTTGGATGGAAACCTGTGGGTTAGTCAACGTTAGTCATGCGAGCTGAACTGTTGAGTGTTGGAAAACTGGCAGTAGTATAAAACTTCTTCTTCCGGAACTAGGACTCTGGCACTACATGGTTTGATCATGAATTGTAGCTGTATAATTATTTTATTAATTATATAATATATATTATTTATAGTATTCATCTGGTTTTTTATTAGCAGTTTTTTTGTGGTTTCCGATTTGATTGTCCTATAATTCCAGCTCTGGTATCTCGATACCTCTGCCAAGCTTCGCAACGCTTCGCAGCGAGGCAATCTGTCCATTGTCCTGAAAATCTTGGGCAGGGACAGTGAGGCGGCAGAACTGCAAGAAAAAAAACATGGAAACTGCGCGCAGCCGCGGGGCCCGTGACAAAGGAAGTTGGCAACCTGCGAGAAAAAAAAACATCACCCCATCCCGAAATAAGACCACCTATACCGGAGCGAAACAGCAGATCAAATGATCAAAGATTAAACATTCTTGGGTGTGTTTAGTGTTTTTCGGGAGGAAGGATCGTGTTTCTATTCTTGCCTGGCTACTCAAGGATCCGGTTCCAGTGACCCCAAGAATGGTGATGCTGGGGCTGGGCCCTGGGAATCCATGATAATCCATGCTTTCAGCTATGTCACTGTCGGATAGTATTGGATTAAAGCTCTGATTTTACAGTCTTTGCTTCGTTTGGTGGGTCTGAGTTCAAGATGTTCAAGTCAACTGTTGGGGGGAACATGTTTTGAGGCCCTTGGTATTTCTTGATGGAAGAAATGATTCACAAAGGCGTGCCCCGAATGTGCAACCATTCGCCATTCGCAACCCTGCAAGGTCCACAGTGACAACCGGCTTGACGGAGGCAGTGATGTGGGTGGCCATATGTTTTTTTTTGCTACGGAAATCCAGTTGTTTGATGACATGATGTGTACGAATGTACATGGAGGTACCCGATGAGCAACAAATGGATCATCTCGTTTTTAGCTGTCAGCAAGATGCTGAATTCTAAATGTATATAAGATATATATATATATATATATAACTTATATAAGTGATACTCCTGAAGGGCATATTTACAAACAGCAGAATATGTACGACGACTATGTTCAAGTTGTGATCCTTCCGATGGATCCCCAACGGAACAGTCCTGGCTCTTGTATCTCCACATTTTGTTGGTCAAGGTTGTTTTTTTGGTATGTATTCAATGGGAATTTCAGGATCCTAAAATGGAGGTACCTACCATATATATAAGGCCTATGTAAGGGCTATGTCAGTGAATATCCCAGCAAAATATGGCCTGAGCAATGGTACAGTACCGCCATTTTAGGATCCTGGGATTTCCATTGATATATGATATAATATGGGTATATCATGGTATATCTGAAAGTGGAGGATAGCACCGGCCATTTCATGACCGGAAACTGATGACCGGTGGATTCGAGGGTACGCTACTTTTAGACAAACCCATATATATATATATATGTATATATATATATATGTATATATATATATATACATATATATCCATTTTATAATTTGCATCCAGGTTTCGTTTGTTTTACGCCTCATATGTGCTGGTCATGTCAAGATCTCTGAAAAATGATGCAGAAGTTTTTCCCTGATGACCCCAAAGATGGACGGGCATGTGTTCCCTGTGATATATGAATTTGAGGTCAGTATTTCAAATCTTCCAAGCGTTCGATACCTTTTTGGTTCTTTGTAATTGTGTTTTTATTTATGGACAATGGACTATCCCATATGTTTGTTTGTAGCCCTATTTTTCTGCCACACCGCTATCTCAAAGCCACCTGCTGTAACCTTCACAAAAAACCATTGACCTTAGCTATGACTAAACGTTGCCCGTTGGTTCACTAGGGGCATCACCTTTCCGTAAAAGGGATGAATTATGACAGTGGCACTGGAATGATGCTAATGGGGAATCATATCCAAAAGGCCTTGGATTAATAACACCATACTCCTTGGATTAATAACGCTATTCATACCGACCATGTTAGTTATACTGAATACTTGCCATACTCTTCTAACTGACGCTCAGTCGTCAGTTTTGTCGACCATATTTGTTGCAGTATACCAAGCAACTATCCAGGATTAGTTTTACTTTCTATTAGACAACCAGTTAATCAACAAGCAGGATAAACCATGTTCATACAATCTGAAAAAAGTTTTTGCCCTTTTGCATTCACCAATCTACCCTGTGGTACTTTAACACGACTTCCATGTGGAGAAGATCCATCGGGGAGGCTCCTTGAAACCTCGAACGCCAGGTTTCACAGGTTGAAAGGGCGCCAAACTTGGCGTCCCTTGGTGTCGGTGAATGGTTCTGGGTTACCCGGGTTGGGTCAACAGGATATGGGGTTGCCTCAAAATGATAGGGGAAACCACCAACCAAAATGAATGGTGAAATTGAAAACCTTCTTTTAAAATGGCCATAGATGGGGTACAGCCCATTTTCAGATATAGCCATATGTTGTTTTTATACTTGGGAAGGTATTGTCCAGTGAGTGTAGCATGGGCCAAATGGGGGGTTGTTCTACAGTTGTACAAGGCAATCCTGGGTGGATGCTTGGATAACCAAGGGAAAAGTGATTGAAATCATGAAGTTTATTGCCAAAATTGGGAAGGTTTACCATCACTAGAAGGATGATGAAGCCAAAAATGGCTCATGCGTGAGCCATGGCTTGACGGAGGGCGCGCTGTTTGTTTTTCCCATTCCGCCCATGTGGATTCTAGAGATGGTTGGCATCCTCCATTGCTGGACTAGAGTGGCTAGTGACTAGTTGGACAGGCTAGTCCTGTTCCTTGAAGATCAAGATGCAGCGCATTTTGTGGTTCTGATTTTTCTGATTCACCACATATTTGAGTGAATCAGAATCATCTCCTGGTTGGTGGTTTGGGACATTTGGATTATTTTTACATATGTTGGGAATAATCATCCCAACTGACTTTCATATTTTTCAGAGGGGTTGAAACCACCAACCAGCTAAAGTGGCACCCCACTCGTGGCTTTTATTGGGATCAAGCGGAAAATCAACCCATCCTGGAGTGGAATCGGACATTGGACCATGGGACCGGACCAGGGCGCCCACTGCCAGTCATCAAACGCATTTTGAGTGTGGTAGAAACGATCTACCCCAGGATGGCTATTTGCCATTTGTTATTTTATGGTATTTTGCCATGTTATACCGTTATCAGTGCTTTCGAGCCATTAAAAAGCTACCATCCTGGCGTTTTCCCAGGACTGTCTTGAGCTATAAGCCCGAGATGCCAGCAGCAAAGCGGGAAGGCGGGCGTAGCGGTCGTGGTTTCCACGTGGAACGTCAGCGTTGAAAATAGATTACCCCTTGGATGTGCATCCCAGTTAATTACTAATTTGGCAATAAAGACATATAAAGACGCTAGTACAACTCAGATATGTAGGGGCTTTTTTCATGGGTTATGAATCACTTACTCACTCAATTTTTTCTCCAAGTAGCAACCATAATTATAAGATATTATAAGATATTATAAGGCATTGATATGTGGGATAGTCCATGAAAAAAAATTGGACGTTGAACTCACACCAGGCTTACGTGTACCAGTTACGAGGACCGGAGGACGCCGGGATGATCCTCCACAGTCCCGATCATGATACCCGGCCTGGTAAACAGTCCCAAAAAACGATGGAAAGATCCACCATTTTATAGTTGGGTAAATCAGCTATTTCTATGGCCATTTTCAATAGCTATGTTAGTCATTACCAGAGGGTATGAAATGATCATCACCTCTTGGTGGAAAATTGATCATTAAAATCCCATCAAAAGGGCGACTGCAAACATAATAAACTGGGGACGGTGCTTCGGAACATGGCTATTATTTATTGGGAATATATAATCATCCCAACTGACGTTCACTCCATCATTTTTCAGAGGGGTAGGTTGAAACCACCAACCAGCCATTATTAACCATCATTAATCATCATTAACCATTATTAAATCACCATTAATCATCATTAATCATCATTAATCATCATTAAATCACCATTAAATCACCATTAATCATCATTAAATCACCAGCAAAAATCACCATTAATCATTAACCATCATTAATAATTAGCTAGCTGGGCGATCCCCTGCAGAGGTTTATAGATGCTTAAAACAAGATGGTTACCATGTGGTTATGACTAACATTGCCGTTAATCACCATTAATTAATCAATGTATATATCTCCAAAAGATACCACCATTTCACAGCGACGGAAGCACTGCTTGACGACTGCAGGTCATTTTATAGGAGAACTTCCAGGGCTCCGGGGGCATCCAATTAGAGCTATTTCATAAGGACAATAAGAACAATGGAAATTTCAGGATCCTAAAATCATTAAAAAAAACTAAGCAAATCATCCAACATGATTTGTTGACAATCATTTGTTTTTTCCCTGCAGTAAGTGTCCAAAAGGCATTCATTGTTAAACATGGCCCTGGTTGTCGGTTGCCAGTTGCAGTTTTTGCGAGTATTATACCGCACTATCATACCATATCATATCATCATGTAGCAATATCAATTTAAGTCACAAATTCAATTCACATCATACCAGATCATACCTTAAATCATATCCCAATTTGCTGGGTTTTTTTGCAGCCATGCCCCCTCTTCTTTCCACATCCCTGCGGCTGCGGAACTTGAACCCATCGGTCACGCAGTCCGAGTGTTCAAACCGGGGGCAGCCTCGCAGCTCGGCATGTTCTCGCGCTTGGGGGCGCAGATTTTTGGAGTCGATCGGGTCTCCAGGCGATCCGTGGCCATGGGGACCGTGGGGATACGCCATAGGCCATGGGGATAGCAATGATAGCAATACCAATGGGGATACCGGGATACAATATGATACAATTATATAGATGATATATGATGATATAGCAATGTGTTGACTCTGTTGGGGAGGAACATCAGGTCTTCTTGGTGAGGTTTTGATGTTTACCTCCTTGACGACGCTGTTTTTCAAGTTGTTGAACATGAAAGTAGCCTCTATCCTCTGGTAACCTTAAACATGGCAATGGACAATTCCCCATTGACATAATTGATATGTCCCATCTATCGGGGATTTCCTACTATGATTCATTACCATTAGGTATTTGGGCAAACTCTGATGGGGGAACCTCAGTTGGATCACAGTCGTGCTCAGAGAAGGGTAGAATTCCTGCCAAAGTTGGATTCCTTTGGATGGAGAGTTTTATATTGTTTTGCTATGAGTTGAATGGCTATGTAATTAATGAATATTTGGGTAACCGGTATGAATTAGATTTGGGAATATGTTTCTTTTTGGATAACGGATAGCCACGGATGTCTATTCGGGTGCCAATGGCCATAATGGGCAACTCTGACCTATTTTGACCAGATCCTTTGAAAAACTTTGGGAAAGCCTCAAAAAAGGGGTGCCGGCTCACGTGTTGCAAAAGGCTTGCAGAGTAAAACCATATGAAACGAGCGATGATCGAATCCCCTCGGTGGCTTGATAAGGGTAAACAGTGTGTGTTTAACAGTGTTGTTTTTGTAGATTAGCCTCACTGACCTTGCAATGGCAAACCCCCCATTTACTGATAGCGTGAAAAATACTAAAGCCGGGAACTTTGTTGTAGCTCGTTGCTATCATTATGTCATTACATCTCACTACCATTATGCACGCATAGCTTTCCTTAAGAAATTTGGTTGCCACTCTCCGATGGTCGGCCAGATTTCGGAGAAGAATGGGACGAAAACGGGACGAAGAAGAGATGACCATGTTGCCAAAGGTCATGGGGAAGGAGGACAACGGATGGAGATTGAGCAACGTCAGCAAGACATTTGCGTTTTTTTCACAAACACACACATATGATATTAATATATTATAGGTATTATACTGGTTGGTGGTTTGGAACATTTTTTTATTTTTCCATATATTGGGAAGAATAATCCCAACTGACTTTCATATTTTTCAGAGGGGTAGGTCAACCGCCAACCATATATATATATATACTGATGAACGGTATCTCTGGTTTATTGATTTTCTTATTGGTTTCGGCCACCATCCATGGCGAACGGGAATGAATCGCTTTTCTCAAACGGTTTTGAGGCCCTTCAAATCCCGGATGAGGTGAACCCAATCATCGACCCGGAGGGTTTGGCTTAAAGAAGTTTTCGTTGATGCTCCAGTTTTAGGCTATACGGCTAAACCCACATGATTCCATATGTAGCCATAGTAGCTTGAAATGGCTTATACTATAAGCCAGGGCAGTTATGATATCAACATATATGATAAGATATGTTTTTTTTGTTTTCCACTAACCTGTGTTTGTTGCATCAGTGTTTTATGTACACAACCAATCATGATTTTCATAATTATGATTGGTATCAACTTGTGATTTAATTGATTAATACTCGTTGATGTAGTCTAAGAGTTTTTCTTACTGGCTTTATGTATATCCTTTGATGTACATATCTCAAGGCATATGTTTCGCAAGGTTCACCCGATAGATGTTTTCCCTATTAAAATGATGACTTTCCATATGGCTATATAATATGTTAGTTTGTCAAAGCGTAACTTCCCAACAAATCGACATGGTTAAATTCAGTAAAATCCATTAAAATTCCACATGATTCTGATGAATACCCTCTGGTTATGTCAAAATAGCTATTGAAAATGGTGATTTTCCTAGTGGATTTACCCATTTGAAGATGGTGATTTTCCATCGTTTTTTGGGACTGTTTACTGGTAATGGGCATCCCCAAGAACTTGGTCCTTGGTATGTCTTGGCAGGACCTGGAAATGGGAACCACGCCCTTGGCGACCGAAGCCAGTTCCAGTGTTTTAGGTGGGGCCGCGTTGCTGGGGCGGCTCCGGGCGCCATGGGAAATCCCACGTTGATGAGATGTGCGTTGATATGGGAAACGGGTGATGTTGTCGGATTTTGGAGTGCCATGATTACCAGAGCTTGTAAGGAAACAATGAAAGTGATATATCGGATATATCGTCGATTTTTCAAGAGTGGGCTGTTTAGAATCAAGGCATTTGATGGCTATCATAGATTTTCCCACAGAAATTCAACCTGCTTGATGACCTGCGGGCTGCCCAACTGTTGTGTCGTCGGTTGTCCGCTGGTTTAGGATGTTTCGGGGAGCCCTCTTATTGTTACAAGAGCTCACCAGCACCAGCAAAACCATCAGGCAATATGGTTTTGAAGCACTGCTGAACTTGTTGAGAAAGACACAGTATCCCAGATAAGGCCATTGCAGCTTAAGGTTGCGTGCCCCATCACAAAGCCCAGGCCAATAATTATATGCCTTGTATAACTTCTAAGTGATTCGATTCGAGAACGCACCTCAGTTAAGAACTGAAAAACTCCCAGAATTTGTTAAGCACCCATTTTTCTACCAACCTATATAACATATATAAATTATGTTGTTTTTTTTGGTTTGGAGGGGGGGGCTAAGCAATAGGCTGCCTATAGGCTCCTATCCCCACCTCTCGTCAGGTGCTTCCATGATGTTGGCCTCGATGTTCTTCCGCGACTCGCTGAGGGGTCGTCGGGCCATTGCTCTGAGCATCTCAGTGTGTCTGGGCCAAAAAAAAAGCTCCAAGGGGGGACGTATGTGAGAATGATGACGATTTGTTTTTGGTTTGTTGCTTATTTTATATGTTTTCATATCTGTATAATTATATGTGTATATACATATATATATATATATAGGCATGGTTGTAGCTGTTAAGTCAACGGTTGAGTGTATGTATACAAATATATATATATATATATATCATATTTCTTGTATGTTTTGTTCGTAGCAAAGCTATCCAGCTGTCCAACGATTGGGGTTCAGATGTTGATCCATATCCTGATACATCCTGATACCTGCGAAACTCATTTTCACCAAACACATGCAGTTTCAAGATGCTTGAGTATGGTGTTGTGGTAATAATTCCCGGTGTTTTTCAGCACAGTTACTGTATATAATGATTCTGTAGTGTTCATTCAAAATCAATTTCGACATGTCAAAGTCTTGGATCGTAGAGGCAAAATTGATCATGAATAGAAGCATTGGAAGATGCTATGTTGGCAGGGTACCCAAGTCTGGCACCAGAAAAAATCGTGAACATCACTCTTGGGGACGCATCTCAAAGTCCCTCAACATCCCAAGAAAACCATTGCGTGGTGACTGGCTGACAGTGGTAGGTGGATGTGGTCATGATTTTTCCGGGGCTTTCCCAAGTCACGGGGGATCCCAATAGCTGGTTGGTTAATGGAAAAAACCATAGCTGAGATGATTTGGAGGTACCCCCATTATAAGGGAAAATATAATGGGGGTACCAAATCATCTATTCTAATGGAAACCCATATAATGGAAAAACCCATATAATGGAAAAACCCATATAATAGCTGGTTGATTTGGAGGTACCACCATTTCAAGAAACCCTTATATGTTTATATGCATGTCTCCACAGGTTTCAGCAAGCAAACGCCCTGGGGCTCGCGCAAGATTTCCGGAGGTTTGTTCTGCTGCTACTGGAGATTGGCGCAGTGCTCTACTACAGTGATGTGCAGAAGAACTACATGACAGCTCTGCAGCAAAAGAATGAAGAAGCCTTCTACCATGGGTGTCCTGGAGCTGTTGGCCCATGTGGTTCATGTGGCCCAATCTTCATGTCTCAGCCTCCCCAAAACAAGCGGAGTGTGGATCTGACTTGGAGGTCTGAGTTGAATGGAGGGAAAATTTGCAGGAAACCCTGGTTCTGAATGGTAGCACCATAAATACTACCCTCCAGTAAACTGGAGAGAGAGAGAGAGAGAGTAAACTAACATGGCTATGTAAAATCACCATGTTTCATAGGTATATCAACTATAAATGTGCCATGATCAATAGCTATGTTAAATTACCAGAGGGTAAATACAATTGTTTCCTGAGTTTTTTGTTGGCTAAACAAATCCACCGGGGAGCTTACTACACGGGACGGGATCAAACTGACGGGCCATTGATCTGATCAGCTTCCATTCTGGGGAGACCGGCAACAACAGGGATTTACTGTGATTTATCTATTGTGTATTTCCATAGTATATGGAAACCCCAAGAATCTTGGCCAAGAATAGAAGTGGAACAGATGAATCATGTTTTTTCTTTCTGTACTGGCTTGGCATCGCCAGTGGTTTCACATATATGGCTATCCGTTGCCGATTCGGATGGGGCTCAAGCACCAAAACCCCCCAGAATTGGTGTCTCTGAGGCTTTGGATGGTGGCCGCTGTGATTGTGTTTATCAGCCCTATCATCGCCCTGCACGAATACACTTCAGGCGACTGGCCACGAAACATGGAGTAGGAAGAGCACGGAACCGATGGGTTTGTTATGGGCTGCTCTGACTAGAACCTTGTTGACATTTATTTTCTTGGATGACTTTGAAATCTAGGACATGACAATCTGATTTGTTGATTTGTTTTGTCCGGCGAAGACCGAGATCATCCAAGATCACTGTCAGGGATTCCCCAAGTTTAACAAAGACTTGATATCACTTGATCCTCAACCACCTAGACCCTCCATGATGAAACACGGGGTAATATACCGATAGCATTTGATACCCTTTATGACTTGGGACTACCAATTTTTTATGGCTACAAACGGAGGGTCGATTCCTTGATGCCTGAAAGTCGAGTGAAAAGAGGAAACCACGGTGAATGGGCTTGGAACGCATATTTAATTGTCGATGGTTGGGGTGTCAACAATTTCTTAGGGCAATGGGATCAGTCTTGGTACTTTTTAACATTTCTTAGTCTTAGTTTGTCTTAGTCATGTTCACAGTTCCTTTTCCTGGTGTCGCACCTGGTGATACTTGATTGACACCAGAATTTCTCAGTAGCCCTCTGCCGCTGGCAGGTTTGCTGAAGATGACGTTTCGGGAGTCACTTACGAAGCGTTTCGCAGGGACCTACCTGGCTGCCCCCAAGTATGCCGAGGGCAACCCCTTCTATAGGCGGCTACCGGCCATTGGGCCATGGCCGGTGGATGAAGTCTCCCGTTTTCCCGTTCTCCCCATGTTTTTTAATCGACCAGGCCAACCACGATCCATGGAATCCATGGAATCCATGGTCCCAGAACGGTCCCAAATATGTTCTTCAATCATTTCCCATATGCTCCATGTATGGAATATTTACCAACATTTGCCGTAAAAATCACCCAAATGTAGGTAAATATACCATACATGGAGCATATGGGATTGTTTTTCGGGGGTCTTTAATCTTGGGGCAATGAGATTAAGAGCGAATGGATGGCAAAAATATACAAATGGTTGATGTTTGAAGAGGCACAAGAAGCGAATCCGCAGATACCCCTTGGGATGTAATGTGGTTTGAAAAACTGCTGTGAAGAAATGACAAGAACAAGAGTTGTGTGCCTGGAACATGCCACGCCAACCCCTTGTGGTGTTGCAAACTTTGGAACATGCCTTTCTCTATTATTGGTTGACGCTAATCTTAGGCAGTGTGTCCATTAAGATATAACTGGAGCATGTCGCGGGGGTGACTTGAGGAAAAGCTGGACAAGACCATGAATTTACCACTCTTCCATAAGTTCCACAGTAAAACAACGGACACATATTTGCCAACATCCTTTTTTTCGTGAGATTTGGCCTGTTCCAGCCAATACAAATGGCTCATACGATTTCCATCCAATGATCTAACCAGACTCTAACCTTTGGTAATCAAACATAGCCTGGAAAATCCCCAAGTCATAGATGATTTTCCCATATCTTCCCATATCTTCCCATAAAAACACCGCTCATTTCGTTCGGGGAGTCCGTCCTGCCTTTAAAAGCCGAAAAGCCGGAGAGGCTCACGATCACTGGGGAGATTGACAATCCGGACCAACGAATTTGCCAGGACCAAACTCAATGGGGCAATCTTGGTGGATGGTGTATTTTAAAACAATGGTATTGGGTGGTTGTTTCTTTGGATTGATGATTGTTGGATATATTGATGTATTTTGTCGAATGTTTTTTTTTTTTTTAAGTTAATTATGACTGTGTTTATCTATTCATTTGCTTATTTATTTATTTGCTTACGGTATGCAAGATGTCTAAGTCTATCTATAGTCTATCTATGCTTGGAACATGTTGAAACGTTTGCAAACCCTCAGAGCTGCTTTGAACAGTAGCCAGTCCGGAAGGGCAGAAGGTACTGAACACGTTTGCCATGCCTTTGCTGGATCTTTCAGGGATTCCCCGCGACCAAATGCAATATATATATATATATAATTTATATAATATAATATTTATTGTTGAAATCAGCATCCTACATACTCCGAGAATGATGGCCCAGAGGAGAAATAGTAGCACTTTGAATCGTCATGGTAGCGTAAGTCCCATACGACCCAGGGGACCCATAGCCCGTGCCGC
>Ga0126342_10002970_pt1 | contig 27395 bp, 12 predicted proteins | sample Cyp1metagenome_FD_92528 | JGI IMG/M metagenome (GOLD analysis project Ga0126342, IMG submission 92528) | Coral microbial communities from Lord Howe Island, Old Settlement Bay, Australia - Cyphastrea 1 metagenome | ecosystem: Host-associated > Invertebrates > Cnidaria > Coral ... | reverse complement strand
GTCATCAGGACCTACATACTTACAGTACATTACAGTACAGTATATACAGTACATTACACTACAGTACATTACATTACATTACAGTAAAGTGCAGTACATTACATTACACTACAGTACATTACATTACAGTACAGTACAGTACATTGCAGTACATTACATTACGTACATGCAAAGGACTTGGTGCACAAAATCGTATGTCACCAGAGGGGCACAAGTCCTAAGTCATCAGAACGTACATACATATTTTACATTACATTACGATACAATACATTACATCACACTACATAATACGTTGAAAAAAAAACATTTATATATATATATAAATAAACAGAAAGATTACACATAAAAATATATATTTGCATTTTTCAATTTACTTACTTGCTTTAAAATTATGTCTGGATATAAATCGAAGGAAAAATGAAAATCACAATTTTTCAAGATGGGCACAAAGTTGATTGCGTATTTTTTCGCCAGCTTGCTCATAGTCGAAGGAAGCCACCATGTCCTCTGCGTTGGTGGTAGAAAGTCCCCAAGCAAAGCCTGATGCCAGTAAGATCATCCCACAAGACCGCTCATTGGCCAAACGGCCAATGAGACCTGCGTACCTCTCCAATGCCGCTACACTTGGCAACGTAGAGGAGCCGCCATCTTGTATGGCGAAGACTTTGATTGGCGAACATGGGAAACCCACTGTTTGCGATCCGCTTCCTAAGAAAGCTGCGAGGTCCGGAATGCACTCATCTTGGGCAGCCAGCTGAACTGAGCGCAAATCATGAAAGGCTTCCTCCTGGGCGCTCAAACGAAGAAGCTCAAAAGGAGCCTGAGCCTGCGCCAAAGCTTGAAGATGACAGTCACTGAAATTTTCACGCCCTCCCGTGACAGTAACCGTCCAGCTGGTGGCTTCTTTGATGTTGTGTTGGCCAAGCACTCGGTTGACAAACTGGCAGAGGGCTTTGGCACGGGCACCAAGCTCTTCAGGCGCCAGGCACTGCCACATCTCCCACGAGATTTTTCGGGTCGTTTCCCGAATAAACTGTGGAGATCTATCTTCAGATGCCTCTGTGAAGATCAGCAAGTTTGACTTGCCCGTGCCAATTTCAATCAAAACACGAGCCATCGAAAAGAAGGCGATTATCTCAACTCATCAGGACCTACATACTTACATTACAGTACATTACATTACGCTACAGCACATTACATTACATTACAGTAAAGCACAGCACATTACATTACACTACAGTACATTACATTACATTACAGTAAAGTACATTACATACATGCACAGGACTTGGTGCACAAAATCGTATGTCACGAAAGGGGCACAAGTCCTATGTCATCATGGTTTTACGAGTGGTCCATGCCGCACTAAAAAAAATCAAACATAGTTTCTATATAATCTCATACGGACACCTGATGAGTTGGGACTTGTCCAGGGGGGGTCCGACGCATGATGAGATAGGACTTGGCCACCCCGGGGTATCTTTCACAAGTCCTAAGTCACTTGCTTGAAATATAGATTTCTGACGTGTCTATCTTTTTGAGCGTTACTATACCCAGACATCATGAAGACAGGCTCCTCCTCTCTCTTTTCTCATCGCGTTCCGTTCAGCGTTCCGTTCAGCGTTCAGTTCAGGAAGCGCCCAGATGTTCGACGACAAAAGTTTGAAGTTCTTTGACCTGAACGCGTCATCTTCGTCAGTTTGATTTCACATTGATTGGTGGAATTGATAGGGACTAAAGATGACTAAAGTCGGTACAGCAATGCCATTTGCACCATCCCCCAGTCATCAGCATTTTTCGAGATGGTATAAACCATTCCCAAATGGGTGGTTTGTGGCATTGTTTTACCCACATTACTCCCATACTCCCATAAGAAACCCCCATTCGGTATGGGAAGCTCATGGCGATGAAGGTCCCCTCATCGTGGTGTGAATTCCATGGAACAACATCCGAATCACCGCGCCTCCTCTTCACAAAGTTCATGTTGCACCCCGGGAAAAACCCGCAGTTCCTGCCCATTTGGAGAAATCTCGGCGAATCACATGGCAAACAATATATAAATCCCAAGTCATCAGCATTTTTATGGCTTATTTTCATCATCCAGTCATGGTAGGTGGCAGCCAGGGGGCAACCCACTATCAAGGCTGAGGACCCCCAGCCTCCGCGGCGACACCTGCCGCCAGCAACCTCTTGTGAGTAGCTTGTGCCCATGGTAGGAGAATCATACCTCTGCGGCTTGGCTTCGTGGTGGCTTCGACATTGCACGATGCATGTCCAACGAAATCTTTGAAAGCAACCAGTGAATGCCAACATGATCTTTGGATTGGCAAACATTCTCAGTCTTGAATACCTCCTTTCTTTTGAAGTTGGTATAGATATGTGATATGTAACTGGTTGGTGGTTTCAACCCCTCTGAAAAATATGAAAGTCAGTTGGGATTATGAAATTCCCAATATATGGAAAAATAAAAGTCATGTTCCAAACCACCAACCAGATAAAGATGTGTAGCCCCCCATAGCCCCCCCCTGTTTTGCCCAAAGATGGTGGTCTTCAAATCCCGGCGGAAAAATCGACCTCGACCCCTTTGAGTTGCCGCACGATCTTCCCGACCTTGCTGGTGCCCCAGGTCGGAATCGCTATGTTGGTGCATTTGTAACTCCAATAAGTATGGCTTATAAACCAACTTATAACTGAGGGGGCACCACCTTGATCCACCTTGTAGGCAAACCATTACGAAAATCTTTCGGGGATGAACCGCCGAGGCACCATGTGCCATGAAGAGGGGCGCCCCCTTCGTAGCTGAGCTGTCTAGACCTCGCGGACTGGACGTGGCCATTTTATAACAGCCTTCGTCTAATGTAATGAAAAACATTGTTTGTCAAACCTGTCGTTGCTTTTAAAGAAAAGGCAGGTCTTCCAAAATGGCAAACAAAAGTGGTGCATACTAATCGAATATACCATGTTTGCCTAGCTTAGAGCTGATTAGTTCTTCAGAAATGTTGTAGAATGGAAGTTCAGACCTGCCGAAAAATTGCCACAATCCCGATTTTGGGGAACAATTTCACAGTATTAAAGTTTGGTGGAAATTACCATGAGGTTCCCACTTGATAACTGTCAAAAAAGAACTGTTTGCTCTCCACATCTCCCTCAACCTGCCCTGCAGAAAACACTCTCCGTGTAGAATGCCAAACACTGGTGTTGCAAGAAGAAAAGGTGTAGCTTCTCCTAGAAACAGGCAATTCCTTGCAATCATCAGTTCTCAATACGTTTGAATATAAAATCAGAGTTGCAGTTACACGGTGACGGCCGCGAAAACTGGGGACCACTTTTTTCCACAATCAAGATGCAGAGTTTGACCTTTGAAAACAACAACAACAACAACAACAACAACAACAACAACAACAACAACAACAACAACACAAATACCGCATAAATACCGCATAAATACCGCATAAATACCAAAATATCTCGGTGTTCGTCGCGTTTTTTGAACACCGGGTGCCCGGCAGCTCTCCTTTGGCAGGAAGGTGCTCAGGCTCGCAACCATCCCCAGCCTGGGAAGCCGCGGTCTCGCTTTTGAGTCGTGGGAAAATCCCACAAAAATGGAGGGTTTTATGGGAAAATCACCCGAAAAAATAGTGGTTTTATGTGATTTTAATGGGGAAATCCCCAAAGTAAATAATTAAATGGAAGTCTAGAGCTGGTAAAAATCATCTATAGGGTTTAATGTCCATTTGTCCATTTGCCATGTTTGAGTACCAGAGGATGCCTGTGGGAAATCCATGGCAATCCACCATTGGGGGGAAATTTGAAACTTTTGGTTGGGTTAGCGGAAAATGTCATCAAGCTGAAATCGAACATTGAGATAGACAGATATATGTATGTATATATGTATATATAATAATAATATTAATAATAATAATAAATAATAATAATATTAATAATAATAATATTAATAATAATAATAATATTAATAATAATAATAAAGTATTTTAAAGAGATTCGATATTTACCGGAATAGAACGGGATATATCATCAATACGATATCTGGCTGAGTCCGAAAACGGGGGGCTATCTTCAGACAACTTCAATGTTTGTTTTCAGGGAAATGTTGCAGAAAATGATGGAGTTTGACCCTCAAATACAGGGGGTGTCTTGTCAATTCTCCCTGCAACCAATTCTATCCTTGGGATTCCTTGATAAGTCACCTGCGAAGAATGAGGAATTGACATCAAACCTCTTTGCTGCTTCTGTTTCAAGATATTTGAGACCTATCATTTCACGCGAAGGTGCGGCTTGAGGCAAGCCCAACCAGTTGGCTTTTGAAAACGACGGGAAAATCAGCTACAAACGGATATCCTCTGGTAAACATACAAAAACACCATTGAAAATCACCATGTTTCATAGGCAAATAAATTTCATGATTATTGTCCCAGCTAATTGCCACTAATGATGGAAAATGATCCTATCATTGGAGATCTTTGCCAGGATTTTCTGCCAGGATTTTCTGCCAACATCTTGGATGATCCCAAGTGGCTTCCCTGCGTGGCGACCCATGCCATAGCCCACATGGAGGGCCTTAGTGGAAACCCACCGGAAAATGAACCATGCCGATCCATAGGATCTTTCAGGCTACTAATTATCTCATCTGATTGCCGAATGATTATAGATAGTTAATGATAGTTACTATTCAAGTACATACCCTCTGGCAAACGTTTACATAGCGAACTGGAAAATCACTATTTTTAATGGGCATATCCACTATAAATGGCCATTTTCAATAGCTATGTTAGTTTACCAGAGGGTATTCTATTCCATCATGATTTCACTTTTATCCCATAATTGATATGGCTATGGTTCAAAACCCTGGCAGCCTCCTGTTGAACAAATAGGTGCTCTCCATGGGATGCTGAGGCCGCTGAGGCGTGCACCAAACAGCCTCCCATGGACATCCCTGCCACACCTGAGGCGCGGCGACCGAATCGAAATGGAGGCAACCACCAAAGATCCAACAGCCAGGATATAACGGATACCCGGCCTGGTAAATATACAAAAAACTATGGAACATCACCATCTTTGGTAAATCAACGAACTTTATCCGGGCCATGTTCAATAGCAAACTGTTAAAATAACCGGAGGGTAACTCACCATCAAATTACCATTTATAGTGGTTAAATCCCATTAAATCACAATTTTTCATAACTTACCAGCCAAGACTGCGAGACCGCTGAATGGGCCAAGGTGCCGATCTTGGAAACAGCGGTTCCAGTTTCCATGAGCCGATCCTTGGGCAGATCTAGCCCCTGAGGCGTCATTCCACGATAAAATGCTTGGTTCATGGGGAGTGTAATTTTCGGGATATGATATAAAGGATGTCTAGATTGCATAGCACAAAAAAAAAAAAGAAAAAAAAAACGAACCACTCAACAAGCAACAGGAGCTTGTGAAAGCCACTGCTCATGTTGGGCCTCGAGATCAGACCTACGGTGACCTTAGATAACCCTATGGGACCCTACGTGCTAAAAATGGACACATAGAGAACTACCATTCACCGGTCGGCTTAACCCTTTATACCAAGTAAACCATGTGCCATTTGCCGTCCAATTATTTGGGATCATATGTATATATATAGAGAGAGAGAGGGAGAGAGAGAGATCATATAGTTATATGCAAAACATATATCAGTTTGATGTAAATCGTACATCCACGATCTAATTCTTCCAGATCATTGATGCAGTATGTATGTATATATCTATATGTGTGTGTGCATTTATGCATGCACGCATGCGTATGTACGTATGTATATGTATATGTATATGTATATGTATATGTATATGTATATGTATATGTATATATGTATATATGTATATATGTATATGTATATGTATATGTATTAATATGTATATGTATATGTATATGTATATGTATATGTATATGTATATGTATATGTATATGTATTAATATGTATTAATATGTATATGTGTATGTGTATGTGTATATATGTATATATGTATATATGTATATATGTATATATGTATATATGTATATATGTATATATGTATATGTATATGTATATGTGTATGTGTATGTGTATGTGTGTATGTGTGTATGTATGTATGTATGTATGCATGCATGCATGCATGGATGTATGTATGTATGTCTGTATGTCTGTCTGTCTGTATGTATGTCTGTCTGTCTGTTTGTCTGTCTGTCTGTCTGTCTGTTTGTCTGTCTGCCTGTCCGTCTGTCTGTATGTATGTATGTATGTATTGTATGTATTGTATTTATTGTATTTATTGTATGTATTGTATGTATGTATGTATTGTATTGTATTGTATTTGTATTGTATTGTATTGTATGCATGCATGCATGCATGCATGACCAAGTGGCGATTTCCCTGTCGACCAGCTCCACAGTCCTGGAAGTTCGCCGATCTCCCCAGCTATAGATAGACGTATAATATAGCAACCCAAAAAAAAAGATTGAAACGTATAAAATCCAATAAATAAAATCCATTAAAATCCCACTTAAGTAGTGATGAATTACGTTTCTATCTTTTTGTGACTATATATATATATATGTGAATAAATTATCACGCACTAACCTCAAGGCTATCGTGGTATGAGTTCCCTTGTCACCCATTGCAGGGCTCGGGAGAACAGTGAGGCCGTTAGAATTTATCCAGATCCAGATATATTGCGTGGGTAACTGTAGGTCCATATACATCCATATACATATATATATATATGTATACAGGCCTAGATTTGCATAGATATATGAGTGGCGGACAAAATTACTTGTACTTCCGTGTGCTTCCGTGCTGTGAAGGTTTGTACTTCTGTGCTGTGAAGGGCATGGCCAAAGAGGGTGCTGTGAAGGTTTGTACTTCCGTCCTATGTGTAAAAATAGGGTATCGGCAGGTGGGTGATACCCTATAGGCCCTATAGGTTGTGAAGGTTTTCACACAAACTTGAACATCCCAAGTCCACTCCCTACTATTTCAGTATTCCGCTAATTTTGTCGGTTACTCATATGATTATATATGTCTCTTCAAAGTCTTGACCATTACCTCCAAGCAACTCAAGTAGAAAAGGAATTTCCAATATGTTCCCAATCAGATTCCTTGCGAACCTCCAAAGTCTTATTCCTATCCTGATTTCCTGATTTCATCGTCACCATCATCATCACCATCATCATCACCCACATCCTCCTCCCGCGCGTCTCCTTTTTAGGCCCGCAACATCTTCCGGGGCATCATAGGCCATGGCCACACGGTCAAACCTTCGGGGGCCATCAATATCCCATGCTTCCCAGGGCACGTTGAATTGAAATTCCAATTTGCCAAAGAACATGATTTGCGTGTTTACGTTGAGGAAGCTTTGCTGGTGGTTGTTTACTAGATCTTCATTTAAGTGCGCATCCGTCATTTGTCCAATAAAGACCACGCAATGGGAAATCACACGGAGATCGTGAGATCATGTGTGCAGCGGGCCTGGGGGTCTCATCCACCAACGTGCTACAAACAAACGTAGCCCCAAAGGGGGCAGCTGAAACATCGGTGCCATGGGGATCCCCATGGATCTACAACCCCCCTGAGAGTCTGGACCAAACACTTTGAGGCATTCCACCGATCAAACCTGGCAGCTGAAACAGTTTGGGCCAATTCCGCCAGGATCATCGTATGACGTATGCCAAAATGGAGGTTTCCAGGGAGTGGCTTCAAACCACTTTGATTTCTGTGCAACTTTAATTCGCCTACCTTCTGGTAATATAACATAACATAGCTATTGAAAATTGCCATTTGTAGTTGGTTTACCCATCAAAAATTGTGATTTTCCATATGTTATCTTATCAGAGGGTAGGTTTTGTGCCCCAACGGAAACACGAACACGGCCCCCATCTGCGAACTGAAGAGATGACAGGGACTTTGTAGGGCTTTTGTAGGGCTTTTGACATGAGGTCAAAACCTCTATATGCTTTTCTACATACCGAGAAATGCTGAAAGCTAGTGATGTTTGGTTTCACCCATCCCCACGTCTTGCAAAGCCAGTGACTGTAGGGCACGCTGGGGGCTGTGGGAAAGTGCAGTTCGATGCCCTTTCGTTTAAGCTCGGCCCTTGGTGGGAGAGGCTGCTTTGACCTACAAAAATAATGTGGGGGACTTTTTACCTGAACCCCATTTAGCTGCAAAGACCTTGGTCATCCTTGGTCTCTTTTGCCACAAAAACGGGAATACATCAGCACAACTTGAGGATTGAATTCGATCGCTGAATCACTCGCAAAGGATGCTTTGACAAGAACTGGCCTGCACTCGATTTGTTTCAAAACGGGTCACCTCGGCCTAGGACGTGCCCCTTTCAAAAGAAAAAAACAACTGTTGATGGCCTGGCGACTGGAGCATCATGTCACTACCCCACGGACACCCCTAATAAACATACTAAACACTAAATACCCCACAGAAACCATGGTGGATGTAGGGGATTTACATACTAAACACCTATTTGGAACCACTGGAACGGGCTGTTTCGTAGGGATGGGATGTTAAAAAAGTCCCTCAGGTCAAGCGGCTCAAAGGCCCCGTCGCTCACATGATTCAGCCAGGCCTGGTCATGGAGCCATGGATGGCACCATTTCTGAACCAACAAGAACATGTTTAAAAGTGGTTTAACCATGGTTTAACTCATGAAAATATGATTCAATATGGATATCTTGGCCAACAAACATGTTCATAATTAGTGTTGGTCCTGACTTGATTCCCAAGGCGAATAAACCCGGCTAAAAGCCCTCGGAATCTCCGGCCTGCACGCCAGGGCCGGTGTCGCCACTGCCGTGGAGAAAAATCAGCGCCTAGCGACGTCGTGGTTCTCCCGTGGAAGAGAAGGGGGGTTGGCGGGGCTCTGCACTAGTCAATGTCCAACACCCAGTGAGATTCCAAACCACGAACAAAAACTGCCCGGTAATCATTAGAGAATCGTTCTAAAGCCAACATCTTCAAATTTGGCAAGCGGGTTTGCTGAGAACTAATTTATATAGTTGATTCGAGGAATGGGGGTGATATGTATATACACACACACATATATACATATATACACACACATACGCAGTCCAAAATTATTTTCTCATTTCTCAGGGGGTAGCTCAACCACTACCAAGTATATGCCCCCAAATGCACTGTGCAAGTTTCCACATGTTTGATCATTTGTGTATATTATAGCAGCCCTGATTGAACCCCCTTGAAGAGGGGGCGTGCTCAACCACTAGGCAGGATAAGCAAGATACAGTAACTATCATTATTTGCTCTGTGGTTTATCATCATTTGCCCCCGTAAAACTTAAATCCCAGTCACCCCCGATTTCTGATGCTTAGATTCCCCATTTTCAGACATACCCATAGAACTTAGAACAAGTGCTGGGGGGTCAAAAATAGCCGTGGAAGTCTTAAAGAAGCCTTGCCAGGAAAAAAAGGGAGTCATGAATCGAAATAAGGATTTTAAATTGCTCAGTATTCACTTCCAACCCGCCAATGACTTCTAACAATCTTGGTATATCCGCGCATCTTAAGCTAAAAAGCTGTAGTTGCTATTCATCATCATCTCACTCAAAGTACAACATGTTCGACGTGTGCAGCCCAGGTGCAGCTTTGGGCATCGCGGTCGCAACACCACGCGTTGCGGGACGGAGATATCACCGGAGACCCCTTTGGGGCTGATTGAGACCCATTGATTTAACCATTGTGATGCTCGGCCGCTCGGATTTTTTGGCCCGTCACCAAAAAAAACATTGGAAGAACAGGCACTGACTAGCAAACATGGCAATCGAACATCAATCGATCTGACAAAAAAATGTTCAACAGCCAAATGTTGCAGCAGGAACTTCCAAACATCTAGGACAGGACTGCTAGCAGTTGCTGCTGGTTAAACAGCAGTCCTTGAGTTCCAGGCACTCATCTGCCCATACATCATATGCAAATCACACAAAAGGTACACATCATGCACATAAATGTGTTTGTGATTGTTTGTGTGTGTGTGCATGAGTGGATGTAGAATATAGAATAGACGTGTTTCAATTAACATTCGCCACCCCAAGCCACACTACAGTCGAGACGTCATATATTCATGGTAGGTGATCTATTTTCATGGCCAATCTGAGGTCCCCTGCCATGGTGTTTCCGTGTTTCCCATCGTTGGTGATCTCTATTTTCCCATCGAAACGGCAGAAATATATATATATATACCCTCTGGTAAACGTTTACATAGCGAACTGGAAAATCACCATTTGTAATAGGTAAATCAACTATAAATGATCATTTTCAATAGCTATGTTAAATTACCAGGGGGTAGAACCTTTATAATATTATAGCCGTCTGGGTGAATGCAATGTCAACCCCGGAAAAATAACCCTCGGATTGTTGAAAATTGGGAGGCCATTTGACCAGGAATAGGGCACCCCGTATCGGGATGTTTACGATTGGCACCTCATGATTGGTGGTATGCTACTTATATCCCATGCGTGTATATAGACATCGTCATTGCTAATGATGCTAATGTTTAATATCATTATAAATTATATACACATAGACATTCTTTGGCTAATATTCATCGACCATGTTCATCAACGAGCCCATCCTCCCCAGTCGTCAACTGGGGCTCACGGCTGCGACGACGACTGGGGCTGCGACTCTGACGATGCCGTCTGGCAAGGAGGAGATATATGGGAGTTTCCTAAAATGGGGGGGCATCCATTTTACCATGGGTTTCAATACTAAAATGGTTTAATGACTTGGATGATTGGGGGCACCCCGGAATAGGGAAACTTCCATATGGAGATACCCTTCGAGCTCCGTCCGAGAAGGGTTCAGAACGGGATTCTCAGCATGGACGATCTTGATAATCCCAAATTTAAGGAGTGCAATCGCTTCCCCACCAATCAACCTCAAATCCTACTGTGGATGGAAGAAATCCTGCACCACCTTGGATGGTTAAAACCCTATAAATAATGGGATAATGGGATAAACCTCCTATCAACTGGTGCAGGATCTCTTCCATCCACAGTAGTTTGCCAGGTGGACATGTTTTTTGGTTTCGTTATTTCATTGAACCAACGGTTCTAAAAAGTGCCTCCCTCGCGGTATCCTCACGGTGCAGCCCCGCGCCTTCTATCAGACTTCTCTCTCCGATTGCTTCGGTGACGGGAGCGACCTCACTAGGGACACATGGCCGGTGGTGTATCAAACCAAGCCATCCATACCATCATAATCCATGATACCTCGTTACCCGGAATCGACCTATGGGGTGCCCCCCAGTGTTTCAGTGGGCTAGATATCAAATCGATATCAACATTTTCGATGGTGGTTTTCGGCTGCACGTTAAAGTATGACCGGAGGACGTCTGCCAGGAAGGGTTGCATTCGGCACCCGACTCCTGCTTTCTTTCCGCCTCGATCGCTCCTGGAGAACGGGAGGGCCAGTATGGCCAGCGTTTCTGCTCAGTTCTTCCTTTGTGTCAAAATCTTGGAAGAACCAACCAAAAATATTGGTTGTCCCCAGCCTCAGCTGAAAAAAATGATGGATCCCCACTTGCCCCTCGATGATACCGGACAACCCGGATGTTTTCCGGGCAGCTCTCACAAATCAGAAGCTTCGATCATTCCATTGAGGAAGTGGTTTGCACCCCTGGAATCGATGTTTGAAACTCTACGAGTTGCCATACTAAAACAGCGAAAAAGAATCCTGATGAATCCTGTAAGGCCATGTTTTGGGGTTTCACCATGTCCGTTTTCAGTGGGTGGGGTTGAAAAGGCTGCAACCAAACTATACCAAGATCTACCAAGGGATCCATCTGACCTCCAGCCGCTGCCAGCATCGTTGACATCCTCCGTCGGTCGCAACGGATCTTTCAGCTGAAGCAGGTCTCCATCAAGGCACCAGATGGGATGCACACTGAACCGCGGCAGGTTTGAAATGTCCATCTTGCTGCGACATCAGTGAGTTTCAATGCCTAGATGAATCCCACCATATCACCATTCATATCTAAGTCATCCTCATTATACATGAACCCACCTTCAGCAATCAACCCCATCAATATCATATATACACATATGTCATCATATGTCAACATCATGCCACTGATGATAGACCCCCACTACATCCCCATTATATATATATACACACCCACATTTCACATTGTATCACATCGTATTCCCATGATATCCATTCTTCATTGTGATCAAAACGGAAATGGTGAACCCCCACGCCACTTGAAAACGAAAATCCAAAATCAAACTTTTTGCAGGTGAAAGGACCCAATCTTGGTCGTCATCCCATGCGAAAATTGATATTTTCCCACCATTGTACCATCCGTAAAAGTTGTATCCAACTCTAGCTGAAATTTCACTCTTGCGATGCCACCCTTTTTTTGAAAACGAAGAAAAACGCACATCAAAAGAATGCTTAAGCCACAATAAGTTGACAAATGTTGACAATAAGCCACCATGGCATGTTGATGCTACCGAGATTCCTCAGCGCCCCCAACCCTGTCTCCACACTATGTCGAGGCGTGTAAAGTGATGAATTCACTGGCAGTGGCAGCATGTTAATTTCACTCTAACTGTGGCTAGTTCGGATCGGCAATCCCCTGTCGAGTGATTATGGCATGTGTCAAATGCCTCAGCATACCTCAAGCCAGATTCGTCCTTTGGGGCCCAGGAACCATCGCAAAAAGCCGAGTGAAATGGGTTTGATGATTATAACGTGACTATAACCCTAGTCACATAGCTAAATATCTTCGATGATGTTCGTTTCGACGTGTTTTTCCCTTTTTTCAGGGCCCATGTGGCCTTGATAGGTCCCAAGGCCAGTTGCTTCCAACCTGGCACCGCTATCGCTCCTTGTGGTCCTTGTCCCTCGCCCGGCTCTTCTCTTCATGTTTTCCTGGAGCCGAGGCCGTTCGGCCACATGTCCAATCTGAAATGGAATGAATTACCCATGGCTGGTTGGTGGTATACTAGTATACCTACCCCCCGGAAAAATATGAGATCTATTAGATTATATTAGTCAGATTGGATCATCCCAACTATTATCCCAACTATTGGGGAAAAGGTTAAAAAAATATTCCAAAGCACCAGCATTGCCATTTGGAATATGACTTCCTGGGACCCAAAGGGACCTTTCAGGACGAACCTGGGACCACTGGGACCATCTGGGACTTCGGGCCATTTTCTCGATCCTTCCGCCGTTCGCGGGCATTGGTTTCCTCCTTCTTTTCAGCCTAAGCGGCTTGGACATTTCGCCTCCGGTACCATATATAGGTCCTTAAGGGAGCTCACGGTCACCACACATCAACCTCCTCAAAGCCAGCGTAAAAAACCCTTGCAATCAAATCCGTTCTTGGGAGCTGAAAGTTGAATGTTGTTTTTTTGGTACTGCTCACCCCTCTTTGAGCACTGGTCATGGTCTAATTCATTGATAGTCGGATGTAGATCTAGACATCGTGAGTAATTCATCAGCTGGAATCCAAAAACCGTCCATTTTCTAGGTCGATCATCATGAACTTGGTCCAATGTCCGAATCAAGTAGGATCGACTCCCCACCATTACCAGTTGGATTCTCAGTCTTATCCCTCCCATCCTAATCACTGATCCGATGTTCAGCAAACATCTGTCGGTGAAATCCCCTGTGTTGGTTGATCAAACCCTTTTTGCAAAAAACTTCTCGATGTGTTGCCCTTCAAAATGTCCCTGGCTGGTGAAACCCCTTGTGTTTTTGCTCGAAATCGCATCATCTCGGCACCAAGAAACCGTGTCACCCAGTTTCTCCTTTTGGGCTTTCTCCCACCTGGCGGAAAATCGCGCGATTTAGATCGTGAATTCCCATCTTGAATAGTTCTCGATCAAGATTCCGGAGAATTAAGTTGCCAAGATTCTGATTGTATGTAGATATACGTGTATATATTATGTGTGTGTACAGTGTGTGTGTGTATATATATATGCACACACACACATATATATATAAGCAGAAAGATGAACCAGGATCTTTTTCCCTGGCGGTGCATCAATTGCCAGCGGATAAACAAGAAAGTGGCAGAGGAGCGCGTAGTGTGTCACTCTCATTGGTCAACTGGAGTTCGTCACAGTACAGAACCAAAAGTGCACCAAGCAACTGCCTATCGAGATGCATGGCCACCAAAAGGACAGAGATATGCGTGGGAAGACTGGGAAGATTGGGACAACTGGCAAGGAGGTCCAAGTCGATCCCAAAGTCGATCAAAGAGTCCCAGAGCTGTCAAAGGTTCACAGAGTCCACGTGGACGGAAAGGCAAAAACAAAGGAGCAGGAAAGGGCAACATGAAAGGCAAGACCAAGGACACGACTTCAGGTGTTCGCGGTCAGGAGACAACGCATTACAGCTCCTCACCTTTTGCGCCGCTAGCAGCCACGATGCCGCCATGGCCATCAGCGGAAGGAACTGCGCAGAACCTGATGCCGACAGTGACAGCTGCCGCCAGTTCAAGCAGTTCAAGCAATGTCGAAGCACTTGCACAGAAGAAAGAATGTGTTGCAGCCCTCCGAATTGCATACCCGGATGTCAATGCAGCTCCTCCGGAAACTCAAGAGCTCATCGAGAAGATGGACAAGGAGATCGAGCGATTGGAAAAGGAGAACAACAGATTCGTCACGAAGAATCTACATGCTGCTACAAAATCCTTGGGCAAAGCGCAAAAGACCCTTACAGAAACATTGGAAGCCAGGAAACTCCATCGCATCAGATGGACCAAGCATATTACGGAGGCGGTCACCACATGGCAAAATCAATTGCAAGACTATCAGAAACAGCAGGCTACGTTCCGAAACGTTGCATCCAAAGCCCGATCGGACATCGAAACAGCCAGATCAGAGATTCAGAACCTCTCAGCCAAAGCGTCTCAGGCCACCCTGGCTGCAATGCCGCCAATCACTGCGGTGTCGGCAGAGCAGGAAGAAGGGATGACAGATGCGGATGTAGAAGAAGAGAAGCTGCAGGGGCAGCTTCAGACTGTCTTGCAACATTGCGCTGCAGCTCTCAATGTGGAGAATGCAGACAAGAATGCAGACAAGGACACAGAGGTAGAAGATCTGACAATGGAAGACGAGGAGCGCGAAAAGAAGCGTCCTCGTTCTCGCACAATGCAACCATTTGGCACTCCTGGATCTGCTGGAGTGCCTGCGGACTCCATGAACTCCTGAGTGGTGGCGGTGTTATGTTAGTGCAAAGGCATAACATGCACGACGCCACCTTTATTGCTGGTGTTGCTGATGCCTACGCATTGAGGCCAATGGTGCGTGCAGCATGCCACACTCAGCTCACCGATTTTGATATCCATCAATTCCGACATTGGCAACATTCGATCCAAAATGAAGCCAACTATCTCAATCCATTTGATGCTGTGATGTCTGCTTGGAAATTAGGGTGGAGTGTTTTCTGTGATTCTTTTGATGTTTCAAGGGAAGCCTCTTGCTCTGAATTTGATGTGATGCCTTTGGTCGCTGACACGTCAGAAGATGTGGTATTCACAGGCACGCAAGCGCCACAGCAACGACCGAAATCCAGCTGTATCAAAAAGAATTCTCATCAGACCGCCCGCCTTTCAAAGAGTGTTCGCTTTGACAATAAAGCGTCCATCCACATTGGAATTGAAGATGAGATTCAAATGTACAGTACTACTATGAATGTCTTTGATTTAGCGACTTGGACCGGAAAACCATGGACCAAAAAGCCATCAAAGACTCTGACGCAGAGTGAAATCACACATCCAACAAGAAAAAATATCCACCTGAAGACTCAATCACCAATTGCAAAGATGAGATTGACAGACGAACATGACAACATTCCGGGCAGAATTGCTGCGGCAAGTACTGAAGTGCCACAAGCTCAGCGCACTCCAGTCCAATTTGATCCACCGCCAGCTTTTGTGACTGATATTTTTGCTCTCCCTGGATATCTAGCACTGCCTCATGACTTCCTGATGCAAAACAGCTTCCTGCTTAGAACTTGGTACATCCATCATTACCATTTTCCTCGTTGGGTTGTTCCCCGGGTTGTCGAAGTTGATCACAGATGGGTGCTATGGCAGAGAGAAATCGCGAGTGCCTGGCGTGACATGATTCAACCGCAGGATGATGTACAGTATTTCACTGTCATGCCGGATCCAGACCGAAGTTTCATCCAAAGACAGATTGTTGCTGACGTTCTGGTCGTTCAAGGGACTGATGCGGAACGATATGCAGGTCTGCTTACCATGTACAGACAAGATGCACAGGGTTTCCTGCGACCGAATGCTGTAGCTATTTCCTTACCAGATGAAGTGAGTGGTATTGGTCTAGCAGCAGCTGCTGATATATCGCATTTATGCAACAGCAACAACTGCAATTTCTACTTTGGTTGGCAACAAATCCCATATTCATTTGTCCCAGCACACTACATGATGGATGGACATGGGTTTTCAGTGCACATTACACCAAGACCACAACAGGCCGCTGCTGGATCAGGCGAACAAGGCCCAAATCCAGCTCAGGCTAGTGACGCTGTTATGAATTCCCACTCGAACTCTGAGAGCGATCAGGAAGCACGAAATTCAGATGACCATCAGAGTGATTGGGGTAGAGATTCAGAACCTGCGACTGCCACACCAATTCCGGGTTCACCTTCCCAGTTTGAGCATTGGCAAGGAGTGCAAATATATCGCTTGAATCGGCCTGTTGTACACTGTTTTGTACGCTGGGGAACATACAATTCCATTCTGTATGATATTGCCAGGTTTCTTCGTGAGCAATTGAGGAACATCATTGGCATTCACAATGTGCAGGCGGTTTTGACTGGACAACATGAAGCTGAAGATTCGGTCATTTTGCAACATGTTCAAGACCTTGCCACTGGGTCCACCGAACAACTGGTGATTTTGGATATTGAAGTGCATTTCCAAACCACACAACAGGGTATGCTGAATGCTCCCGAAGTTTCCAGAAGAGTGCACAGGATCACACCGCAGATTTCAAGACCGTATGTCTTGAGACTAGCCCGTCTTTCCAATTATTGCTTTTTGCAAGGAGACAGATGTCTTGTCTACCTCAACAATGAGCTCTGGGCGGAACAAGACAACAGAGTCAGAACCATGCAACATGGCTGCTATTTGAAGGTTGTCGCGACGCCTCCACTTGATCACACCGTGCCCACGGAAGTGGCTTTGAATTTTGCCATCACCATCGATGACATGGAGGCTGAATCACTAGGTGAGTGCACTTCTGCCCCAAGGTCAAGAACATCCCTTGCACTTGTTCAAAGACAAGCCCAATGTCTGTCAGGGCTTGATCAAGATAGCAATCCTTTGCATTTGCATGTACATAGATTTCCCATTGATGTCGCTGCACAGATTGACATTGACTCCAGATGGTTCGACACATTGTCTAACCATTTCAGCATGCATGCAATGATTGAATGCACTGAAGAGGGGCTGATTGCATACGCAACTACGTGGTATGTCAACCACCAAAATGCCAAAAGATGTGAGATCAGCAGATCAGTGCGCCTGATTGGCTCCGCCATGAGCACATGGCATCAACAAATCACTGACAGCTGGAGTGATCAAATTGATCCTTCCGCTCCTTTGCGCATTTTGGTTGTCTTGCCACATCCGCCCAAAACAGAGACGGAATCCAATCTTGCACACATCATTTTGGAGCAAGCGTATTTTGATGATTGCTGCTCGGCCGGAATCCTTTCTGTCGTGCGACAGGACCACGATCATGCCTATGTCAGGCATGTTGCAGTGTCCCTGGCCAATCCAACTACAATGAAGAATGTTCAGCAACAAGCCAAATTGTTGGACTTGTGTCAAATACGCAAATGCCGAATCTGGCTGAATCGTTTGCTAATCAGCACAGGTTATATTGAATCGCTTTATCCTGGTTTTTGCATTGTTGTTTTTGTCCCGCCTTCCCACAATGAAGATGCAGCCTTCCCTATTCGTCTCTGGACACCAGGAATGGCTGCAGTAATGGATGCCCATTCAAATGTGGCCTTCGAGCAATTTGATGATATCTCATTCTCGCAAATCCAATCAGAAGGCAGGATAACGACGTGCAAGCCCAGTCCACACGGCCCGGAGGAAGACAGAGGAATGCCAGTCATGATCCCAGGTACTAACGCTGCACCTCCGCAGCGACCATATCACGATGGTGTGGACAGCTGGATCGAGCCCCTAGGTAGCCTCTTCCAAACACAGGGAGTGTACAATGCATGGGATGATGAATTGACTTTGCCCGTTCTCACGTGGTATGTGAACCATGCAGTACGTCCGGCATGCCGACGAGCTTGAACCATTAGCCTTAGTCAGCATCCGACCATGTGGATTGATGAACTACGACATGCCTGGCATGATGTCTTAGACCACCGAGTGCCTTTTTCCATTCATATTGTGAAACCACGGCCGCCGCAGTTTACAACGCAACCGCATGCATGCCATATCATCCTGGAACAGCGCCCACGCCCAGGTTTTGTTTCCATTGTGTCGACAGCATGATCCAAGGAGCTTTCTCTGCAAGACAAGAACTTGATGTGCGACATGCCATTGAAGTCATGGAAATTGCCTTTTTCTGTGCACAAAGTATTTGCACACTAACTCATGGTCGCAGAGATTTGCCGGATAATGAAGCTGCTCATGTCAGCTCAGGAGACAGCATTCGCATCAGAGTCATGCCAGACCATGCTGGGAGTGCATCCGTTGATCCTGATCAGCTACACTTTGAAGATCTATCTTTGCTACAGACATCAACCAAAAACAGAGTGATCACACAAGAAGCCTCACAAAGCCAAGGTGACACGACATTCATGATCAACCTTGAGTCTTGTTTGCCTGACAGTACGCCACAACAAGTGCCTTTGTACCTGATTGATGGAGGGGATCCCAAATCGTTACCCGACCACCTCTTAGTTGAAGATCCCATTTGCAGTACTGAGGTTGAACAAATGCTGGCACGTATGCATCATCCACGCCACATTTACCTGTTGCCAGGAACAGGACATGCCTTTTGTGTTCCAATTGATTGGCATGCAATGCCGTACGTTCACACAATTGTGTACTTTCCATTAAGTTACACACAAAGAGAAGAGATCATTGTGCATAGTTCTCGTTTTGATCCAACAGAACTAGGACACATGAAGACACTTCATGCCCTCGGCTTTGGACGAGCCGTTGTAATTGAAACGAAATGTGTTCGTACTGGCTTGCATTTAGTCCAATACCACAACAATCAACCCAGCCTGGAACAAATCAGCAAACCAGCAAAAATGAAGACTGCGTGGCCAGCACCGATGCAGACAATTCCCATCACCAAAGCTTACCAACCCGAATTGCCACACAGACACATCGACAAAAGCCATTCGCTTGACATTGGTATGAGTGCTCAAGATCTCCAAGACTTCTTTCAGTCTGGAAGCCAAGTATTGTGCCCTTGGCATGAACATCTTGATCTCCCAGAAGTTATTCGAGAACACTTGCCCATTGACACAGTGCCTCTTACAGCTGAAATTGACTATGGCAGATTTGATCGGCTAGTCATTTGCACTGACGGAAGCTCCAAAAGCAAAAATCAAAGGAAAGCGCCATTGTGGGTATTAGAGCAGGACATGCCTGATGCTTGGGCATATGTTGTCTTAGGCGAAGTGTATGGGACAGAAGGAAGACCAAGTGAATGTGTTTTTCTGGGTTGGCATGCACAACAAGTCACTTATGAATCTGATCTCAGCCACTATCTGGGAACTGACCAGATTGGGTCAGAGTTTTCAGAAAGGGAGGCCCTTTTTTGGGCTGCATTATGGCGATTGTCCATCAACTGCACAATCCCCACATTATTTCGATCAGACTCAGTAACTACCACAGAGCAGGCATTGGGCCATGCCGGTTGTGCAGACCATCACCAGACATTTCAACATCTGCGCAGTGTCTTCCATGCTCTGCAAGCCATTGTGCCGCCACAATGTTTTGCTGTTGAACACGTGAGAGGACATGCGGGTGACCCATGGAATGAGCTAGCTGATTTCTTGGCGAAGACAGAAGCCTCAGTCGGACACCATCTTCGCAGGCAACAGGTCGATCTGAAAGCCTTGTTACCAGCTCTGCCATTTCTGTGGATGATTTTTGATGACATCTCGGGACTTCCTGTATTTCATGGTTCAGGGTTTGCGGTCCCACCACCCAATTTGCCGACACAGCATGATGAACAAGTGCAGTTGAGCTCGAGACCGTCCAAATTCACTGAGACAAGTCTCACACTGAACATGGCCACACTGAATGTCAGTTCTCTCTTTTGTCAGCCCACTGGATATGGTGGCAAATTACAATACTTGCGTGAGCAAATGAGAAATTCTCAACTGCATTTGATGGGTATCCAAGAAGCCCGCAGCCCGGCAGGCATGACCACAGTAGATGGAATCATCAGACTTGCGAGTGGCGCGGAAAAGGGAAGCCATGGGGTAGAATTGTGGATTGACACTGTGCAGCCCATGTGTGGATCTCACAAGCTTTCCGATCCCATTAAAGCACAGCATGTTCAAGTGCTCCAAGCAGACCCAAGACGCCTCTTGGTTCGAATCGCACACCCACACATCAACTGCTATATTGCGGTACTTCATGCTCCCCAGAGTGGTCGGCCATTGCAAGAGCGACGTGCTTGGTGGAATGAAACGAACAGACTTGTACAGGAGTTGTCAAGCGAGATATCCCTGTATGTTCTCTTGGATGCTAATGCCAAGACAGGACCAAGTCAGCCCCCGATCATTTTTGATAATGATGATGTTTCTTCTGCCAACACGGACATGTTTTGCACATTTCTGCATGACAGCGGCCTGTGCTTGCCTTGCACCACTGACATACATTTTGGACAACATGAAACTTGGGTAGCCATTGACGGACAATCTCAGCACAGAATTGATTACATTGCCATCCCACAGCGTGAACTTGCACGATGCAAGGCTTCCACTGTGCTTGAGGAATTTGACCCTGGAAACAGCTTTGAAGACCATTGCGCAGTTGTCGTCCAAATGCAATGGACACAGCCATTGCCAATGCCATCCCGTCATTCAACAACCCCAGGGACATTTGATCGACACAGAATTCACGCTGCAAGAGATCAAATTGATCTCACAAATCTCCATGTTGCCGCTTGGGATGCAGATATTGAAACGCAGGTGCTTCTTTTCAACCAGCAAATACGAAGCACTTTACATTCCACTTGCCCACAATCGAAGAATGCTTGCAAGAAACCGTGCATCAATGCAGATGTATGGAATCTTCGAAGGACCAAATTGCAACTGAAGAAAAGACTCAGCTATGCCCGAAAACAGCACAGCCTTGATTCGGTCAGACTCATGTTTTGGGCTTGGAAAACAAGTCGAAACTATGCAGCGCCATCGCACCATCATGTTGTTGCCATGCATGACAGACATGTTGACACTGTTCTTTGCTCATTGGTTCACCTCAATTGCCGTTACTTTGCGATTTCCAAGACTTTGAAAATTGCATTGCAACGAAGTAAACAACGACATTTGCAAGAAGAACTGGATCAAATGAATGAAAAGACGGCTGCTGGTGAAATTCTTCACAGATTGCGACCATTTCTTGGCTCGTCGAATCCCAAAAAACAGAAACGACCATGCCTGCCTGCTGTTCGTCAGAGCGATGGACAGATCTGCAAAACTCCGACAGAGGCTGAGAACAGATGGATTGAGTTTTTCTGTCAAATGGAAGGAGGTGACAGAGTACCCATTAGAAAATATCGTGAATGGTGGCTTGACGGCCTCGCTCAATTTCGCAACACAGGACCCTTTTGTGTCCATGTCTCTGAGGTGCCCAGTCTTGTCGAACTTGAGGCGGCTTACCGCAGAGTGGCCGTGGGCAAGGCAGTGGGTGAAGACGGAATCCCGCCAGAGATCTGTCGATATCAGGCCACTTCAATGGCACGACTCACATTCTCCATGATGTTAAAGGTTCTCCTGTTTGGTCAAGAAGCCATTGAGCATAAGGGAGGCAGACTTGCTATTGCATGGAAACAGAAAGGAGATGTCAGAGACTGTGCAAACCACCGATCACTGCTTGTGTCAAGCCATATTGGGAAAACTGTGCACCGTGCACTCAGGCAGAAGCACCATGCCATTTACACGAGATTTTTGCAATCACAGCAGCTGGGAGGCCGGCCCAAAATGCCAGTGGGCATACCTCTCCATCTTTCACGAGCATTCCTCCGATGGCAAACACGACTTGGACGCCCCACGGCTCTTGTGTTCCTTGATCTCACCGAAGCGTTTTATCGCGTTGTTCGGCCTCTTGCTGTAGGAGGATGTTTTACTGATGAACACATTGCTGCCATGGCTGCCAAGCTCAAGCTTGATGCGGATGCTGTTCATCAACTCCATGAACAATTGCTTGAGCCCAGCGCCCTTGTTGAAGCAGGAGCCTCGCCCGTGATCCAACGGCTGCTCCAAGCATTACATTCCAATACTTGGTTCCGCATAGGACGGCAAGATGACATTGTCCACACGACCATCGGTTCCAGACCGGGTGACAGTTTTGCTGACGTCATATTTGGTTTTTTGTGGGCAAAGTTACTGAGGTCTTATGAAGTCATTCTTGAACAACATCACATCTTGGAACATGTGCCTGAAATCACATTTCCCAGCTTCCAAGCTCTTCCAGATGTGCAAGACCCAGTTTCCCTGATACCTTTTGTCGGGCCAAATTGGATGGATGATTTGAACGTTTGCATCGCGGCAGATACCAATCTCGGTATTGAACGCAAGGCAGGAATAGCTCTCAGTATTCTCATTGACAAATGCCATGAATTGTACATGCAGCCAAATTTGGGGAAGTCCAAAACGGAGGTGATGTTTACATTTCGTGGCAACCAAGCCAGAACTTTCCGGCGGAAATATTTTGCTGCACAGACAACACTGCCTGTGATATGTGAAAAAGGAACTTATGAAGTCAATGTGGTCAGCAGATACCTCCATCTCGGAGGACTGCTACACCATCGAACTGTTGACAGGATTGAAGTTTCACGCAGACTAGCGATCGCACATCAAGCATTTTCCACTCACCGGAAAGTTCTCTTTCACAATTCCAGCATCCAGTGGTCTAAACGCAAGGACATGTTTACCACCTTGGTGCTCAGTAAACTTGTCTATGGACTGGAGTCCTGGACGCTGCAATGTCAGAGATCCAAAGAGCAGTTTTTCAGCGGCGTCATGAAGCTTTATCGAAGATTGCTGAAGCTCCCGCATGATTTACATGTTGATGATCTTGAACTTTTGGTTCGAGCTGGCATGCCCAAACCTGATGAGCTCTTACGTAGCTGTCGCTTGAGATACTTCGGTACGATACACAATTGCGGCACTAGTTCACATTGGGGGGTTCTGCAAGAAGATGAAGCTTGCATCAATTTGATTCGTGATGATTTAACATGGCTCTGGGACCAGGTTTCCAGCACCTCCAATTTGGGGGAACCATTTGCGCATTATCCAGTTTGGCAAGATGTGTTGGTTTTTCATGGAGGATATTGGAAAAAGTTGATCAAAAGGGGAATTGCGCATGCCATTGCGCAACGTGAAAACTACCACACTGCCCTCATTTTGCATCAAGAAGTTGGTATTTTGCTATATGACCATGGCTGGGTGGCAAAATTACCAGCAGCCCATGAACAAACCAATCCGATTGCCTCTTATGGCTGCATGCAATGTGAAAGCAGACAGTTGACGCACGGTGGAGAAGCAGCACACATGTTTCGCAAACATGGTAGAATTGCTCCAGCACGATTCTTATTTGCAGAGACGCATTGTCCAGCATGCCTGCGCGAGTACCATACGAGAGCCAAGGTGCTTGCACATTTGAGACATGCGACTCGCTGCCGACACACTCTTGTAGGCAGGCATTCGCTATGTCAACCAGCACCTGGAACGGGCTCCATTGCTGACTCAGACTTGGCCGCACGAGTGGATGACTCATTGCCGTTCATGCAAGCAGAAGGGCCAAAGCTTCCACCAGGACGACTGCAAGAGTTTGAATCGTATGACATTCGTCTTTTGGAAGACCTTTATTTGAGATTGCTCGATTGTGAGAGCACAGCTGATTTGGAGGAGATTCTGAAGGATGAAATACGAAAACACCCCATCAGTTGGACATTGTGTTACAGAACTCTCGAACAATTCCTTGAACAGTTCACTGTGGAGGATGCAGAGGTTTTGCCATTTTCCTTTCATGATGTTCGACAATGTATCAAAACGATGCAGAATGTTGACACCTGGCCATTTTTGCGTCAGACATGTACCAAGAAAGGTGCGCGCCTATCTGGCGACATTACGCACTGGGAACATTGGTGTGGCGACCTTGCTTATCAACATGAGACTCCATGGAGCCAAGTACAACCTTTGCCACGTTCTCTGAGCCGGCAGAAGGTTATTCTACATGCCTATGCAGGGCGCCGTCGTCGAGGAGATATCGAGTGGTATCTTGACGCAGTTGGCCGCCAACATCCTACCTTTCAAATTTTTGTGGCTTCTGTTGACGTTGTCATCGATTCTACCTATGGTGACATTTCGAAGATTGCCACACGACAGTATTGGATTGGTCACATCGTTCAAGGGCATGTTGTTGGATTCATTGCTGGGCCGCCATGCAACACTTGGAGTCGAGCACGACATCATGTGCTTGACGATGCAAGAGGGCCACGTGTAGTCCGCACACCAACAGAGCCCTGGGGTTTGGCATCCATGAGCCTCAAGGAATTGGGACAAGTTAGCATCGGCACGTTGCTGCTGGGTTTTGCATTCCAAGGCATGGCGGCTTTGACAGTGCGGTCCGGTACGGGATTTGTGGAGCACCCGCGTGACCCAGAACAGGATGACATGGTAAGTATTTGGCGGCTGCCGATCTTACAGCTCCTCCTGAGATTGCCGAACATGCGCTTGGTTCACCTCTCGCAGGGGTTGTTCGGAGCGCCAACTGCCAAACCAACGACTCTCCTTGTCTTAGGAATGAAAGGACTGGAAAAGGAGTTGAATTGCCAGCCTGGACAGCTGCCAACCGGAGTCTCAGTAGGACGTGACCAGAACGGCCAATTCAATACGGCGCCGCTCAAAGAATATCCGCCGGCGATGTGCAGGGCCATTGCACTCGCCATGCACGCAGACATCATCAGCACGGAGTGCGATGATTGTGCACTTCCAGCCGAACTGACACGCAAATGCACAGACATGTCAGGGAAGCTGTTTGGTGCTTACATTGGTCATGATGGATGAACATCATTTTTGGCCATTTTCATTTTTTCCTCTTCTCAGGGAGGAGAGTTGGTCAGAATTCACAAGGAATCTGCCGCAGCGAGACTCGCATCTTTGAGCAGCGTGTGAAAAAAAAAATATATATATAATTTATATATATATATATAATTTATATATATATATATTATATATATATTATATATATATATTGTTTATATATATATATATATATGTTATTTATATATATATATTTGTGATCGGTCAGCTATTTAGACTATGGTGATCTACCAGGGAAACGGCCTGAAATAATCCACTCATAACTGGGATGGGGGGCATTGTAGAGAGGGAATCATTCCCAAGAGGGGAGATGGAAAAAAAAACATGTGAAAGTGCTGGGGCGCCATCACGAATGCATTGCATCAGAATTTCATAGAGATTCTATCCTATATACTTCAAAAAATCCAAGAGCATAAACATCATAAACTGTCATAAACATATGACACCCCCATCAAAATGATGCTCTTTTTTCAGAGAGGGGGGATAGCACCAATCTAAGTCTAATTACAGTATATATCTGTTCTTTGGCTTGACCCGCCCCAGGTCTTATCACCAAAAAGTTAACCTGCTCTTAGTTTACCCAAATATTGACCCATTGCTGGTGGCTAAATGGCTATGAGAACTTAACCCTAGGACCCGGATGATACCCTTAAATTTATATTATAGCTGGTGCAGCTGTATGTTGATTCCCCCAGTCATGTTACCAGTAGGTAAAATATGGTAAAATCATAGGTTTTGACCCATCCCCAAATCTAGTTGGCACCAGCAATGGATACTGTACTCTCAGATTTATTCACCGTTCTTTTTTTCCTGCTGGTGGTTCGATCTGTTTTCAATTGGTTACCCTCCGGTAATCAAAGGCAATGGAAAATCACCAATTTTATGGAGCAATGGAGGATGTTTCCCATTCAAATGCGCATTCAAAGGGGATTTCCAATGCAGAAATGTCGGGTCTCCCAACTCTTCCACCCTGGGCTTCAACTCATCCATGCGCTGCCGTACCTGGCAGCCAGGGTCCCGGTGGTGTTCCATGGATTTTCCGCATGTTTTTTGTTTATTTATAGAAAAATCCATGGAAAAACCATATAGTGTTCCCATGTTTTTATGGGAAAAAAACATGTTTCTGAGTTTTATTTATAGTGTTCCCAGGTTTTCCCATAGGTTTTTTTCGATGGGTTTGATACTTTTCCATCTCAACAAAGGTGGGTTGAAACAGGGAAAGCACCAGAAATTCCAGCCCAAAGGCGATAAAAAGTCCCGAATCCTAGCAATGCCTGCATGCCTCCGGCACCCTGGGCTCCCAGCGATGGTGTAAGCCTCGTGGATACGAAACCTGAGCCAAGGACATCCATGCTGTCAGGTGAAATCATCCCCCAGAAATCTTCTCAAAATTACCGGAAAATGCCGGAAAACAGAACACATTTGCCGATCCAATCTTCCTACGTCTACATCCATCAAATTCACCTTTCACCATTTGCCATTGGTCTCATTTATCATAATTATAATACATATACATATATAATATATATATGTGTGTATATATATATATATATATTCTCCGTGTGCCTTCATGTCTTCCATTTTTTCATTTGTGATTACAGCACCTCGCCGAAATTTGTTTGTCCAAGAATTTGGATACCTAACAGCAGCCATTTTACCTTCCCTCAACCAGCATAGACCCTGAGAAACACTAGTTTTTAGAGGATTGCGTAGGCGTAGTCTTTCACAAGTCATGGCAGGTTCGACATGTTTGTCCCAGGGATGGTAAGTGGTTACATCAACCCTGGTTTACAAGTCCCCTGGCAGGATTCTCCCAGTTTTCACTGGTATCCATCAAGTACCCCAATTACAGCCCATTATATCACAAGACAAAATGGATTCAAATGGTTGGCTTATACCTCAACATTGCCATATCCCCTACAATAAGCCGACGTAGATCCCCAACAGCGGTTGGTTTCAAACAGTGGTCCAACTTTGCAACCCAAGACGGATTAATGATGGCAGGAACAGGATTCCATAGCCTAAGTCTCTTCGGCGATTTT
>Ga0126342_10002969_pt1 | contig 27395 bp, 20 predicted proteins | sample Cyp1metagenome_FD_92528 | JGI IMG/M metagenome (GOLD analysis project Ga0126342, IMG submission 92528) | Coral microbial communities from Lord Howe Island, Old Settlement Bay, Australia - Cyphastrea 1 metagenome | ecosystem: Host-associated > Invertebrates > Cnidaria > Coral ... | reverse complement strand
TATATATATATATAGATATACATTTCATGGATGGATACATGGACACATGGACGGATGATCCGTGAGGGATGGCTGGATGCATGGATGGATGGAAGCTGCACACTGCGGCCTGAATTTGATACCATCGATGGATCAATAATGGTTAAACATACATGCCTATATGCTTGATATGCATCGCATCTATAGTCATCCTGGAGCAAATAGAATATTCTGGGAGGGTTCTATAGTCATGGGGGATCCTCAATAGCTAGTTAGTTCCATTCAAAACATGAAGAATTTAGCGGTACCCCATGACTTAGGACAATCCACATATCTGTGTCATTTTCAAGCATAAACATATCTACCCCAGGATGGTTTATAACCCCCATGAACTACAGATATATATTGTATGCATATTCCCTATAATACCATAGTTCACCAAATTATCAATTACAGACCAACTCATATAGTTATCATAAACCAACTAATTATCATAAATCAGCTATAAACCAACTTAGCTATCATAAATCAGCTAAAAAATCACATGAAATCACCATATCGGGGTGGCCAAGGCGCCCTGAGAGCCAGCTCTCCAAAGGCAGGGCGTGATCCTTCACAGAGCAGGCCGCCTTCACACCACCACCTGGCAGGAAGTGACTGGAACAGCCTGGAACTTGCTGATTTCATGGGATGTTCATAGGATTGTCATGGGCATGTGGGATTTTGATGGGATTTCATGGGTTTTGATCAGATGCAAATGGATGTGCAGCAATAGGATTTTGATGGGATTCTTATGGGATTCATAGTGCCCCCATAGCTGCCTGAGTTGGTTTAGTTCACTAACCTTTCATTAGGCTTAGGCTAGATATATCGCACTGGTCAATGGGGCAAGACTGGGTTGCTATATTCTCTCTCTCTCTCTCTATCTAATCTCTATCTTTATCTCCTTCTCAAGGAATTCAGCAGGCCTAAAGGTTGCTATTCCACTATATTGTTGGCCGATGTTGGCCGTATTATTGGCAATTATGGAGAATGATAGTGGTAATAATAATTGGTAATAATAATTTCAGAGGTAGACATAGTTTGTTATTGTTGTATCTCTCTCTCCCCATCGTTCCTGCTTTTTGGGACCACCTGGTGGTGTTCTTTTTGGGGCTTGGCTACGCACACACTGCTGATCCCCACACACCACATACGTGCGAAAACATCTCGTCTTCCTTAGGGATCTGCGAAAACATTGCGGTTGTGATTGCAAGGGCTGGTGGTTGACCTGTAGGAAGAAACTGCGTGCTATATCCACCCATCAAACATTCACCCCAGTCAAAAATCCATGGTCACCTGCTGTTTAGTATGGAAAAACTGGTTATGCAACGCTATGGCTTATTGCCTAGTTATCATCTATGCTTAATCATCGGCTTCTCACCCATAGCCTTGTGGTATGGCATCCCCACATACCCTTCGTTAATCAAACATGGCAATGGAAAACGCCCCATATCATTTACAGATGATTTCCCAGCTTTGAACCTCCATTTATAAGGGGTTCTCAATTGCCAGATTTGATGACACCAGAGGGTATACATATCCATCATATCCATCATCCAAGACCAGTTGACATCCCCAATTCTTCATAGACCAGATCCCAGATCCAATAATCCAACCGACTGAACCCAGTCGAGCAGCAATCATAGTGGCCACAGACCTCATGGGGCTGATGGTCTGTGGCTGCTGGCTGATGGTTGAGCCCCAAGAAAATGAGGCTGTCTTCACATCATACATACATATCATGTAATGTAATTCTCCAGGTTCAAAATCGACCAACAAATCCTGGTACAAATGCTGGAGCAATGAAAAAGAAGGCAAAAAGGGTGAACAAAGCTAACACACAGCAAACTGAGGCTGTTGTCGATTAGATGAGTCCAAGGACGAATTTCTAAGAAAACCCCAGTTTTACGTCAAGCGAAAAAACTGGTTTCCTGCCGATGTTCCCCTTACCATTGTCCCAACGACGTTGGTTCTCAGATGTTCTCAGCATGCGGGACAGCCCGGACAGCCGCCACAAAAAGGGGGTTATCCTCCTCTGGGACGGACTGTGATTTCTGAAACGAAATCTCCTTGTTTGATGTATCCAGTATCCACTAGGGCAATAACTAACATAACCATGGTATAGATGGCCCATAGAAATAGATGGTTTACCTAGCTATAAAATGGTGGATCTTTTCATGGCAAACTGTTAAATAACCAGATGGTATATCCCACTAATATTCCCATGATTTTCCCATATAAAACCATATAAAACCTCCATTTCTGGTGGATAAACAACATACTTCCACCCAAAATGAATAAATCCCAGTGGGGATTTTTTGGCGGTGACTTCATGGAATCTCAAGGACTGCCATTTTGGCCCATGTTTCGAAGGGACGTGGAAGGGCCAACAGAAAGCAACAAATTCAGTGTGGAAAGTGTCGCAAATGTATGCATATATAAACATGTGTGTGTACATATATATATATAGTGTTTTATTTATTTATTTATTTGTTTATTTATTTATTTCATATACGCATGGTGTTGAATAATTCAATAATACAAACATATCTAATTAGATATATATGTACATTTCCTGATGTATATATATATATATATATATTTATATATATATATATGTATGTGTGTGTACATATCTCCTGTGTCTGTATGCATGCGTGTATGTCCGCACATGCATCTTGAGGGTGACGCTGTTTGGATCTTGGCCCCGAAAGCCATGATCCCTGAAGCCATGCTTACTTGTTGCTATGTGGCATTGAGCAGCCATGACAGAAGATATATGTGGCAAACCCAAATAAAAACATGTAATAAACCCAAAATTTCGGGGTATGACCACTGATTTTCAAATGGCACCAAATTGGTAACATGGGGACAATAAGGATGTGGTTGATTAAGTTAGATTCATATGTACACCACCTTACCATTTGTTTCCCCTCCACGCCAGCTGGCGATGATGTGTCGAACTTGAAGCACATCTACAGCATATTGCAGTACAGATCGGAGGTTCGTATCAGTGGCCACGACCATGTTGGCGATGTTACCTGCAGCGGAACTCAACCACAGGAGGAACTCAACCAAACCACGCGGTATTTTTTTTTGTGGAGATGCAGTTGGCGCTTCATGTTTTGACACGTGTATATATATATAGTATATATATATATAAACATGTGTGTGCTATATACATGTTCCTATAATTGATGTCATGTTTGTCTTTTTTGGGATTGCATTCTTTCAGACATGCGCACCATATGAACAAATGATTTCACTCCCAAGGTGTAGGATTAGACGACTGGCTGTTAAGGCCCACCTCATTCCATGTCATTTTATGTTTCTACAATTACAGTGTATGATCATCAAAGAGATGCCAGAACTATAAATATGTATGTAAATATTGCAATAATAAACTCGTATATGTAATCATACTCATTATATACTGTATATATGTATATATATATATAATGATATATACATCATATTATGTAGGAGAAACGCCAGCACGTTTTCGCATGTTTTCTTCGAGAAAAGTTGCGATGGGTGAACAACTCTCCCGGCTTCCCGCCGATCAAATTCTCCGCGGCCACGCGGCTGTCGGCGCCTTTTGGTGTTTCAGAAGGGAACCCCAAGGTGGTATGGCTATTGGATGGTTATACTTAAATCATATATAACCCATTAAAAAAACACATGTATAACTAAGGGGAATTGTTAATAATATGGTTGTATATGGTTATTGAATCGTTTTTTGATGTGGATAAAACACTGTCATTTTTACCACCCATGACTGGAAATGGTTGGAATCCCGGCTATTCCCAAATGCTGATTTGGGGGATTGCTTATGGCCTTGTTTTACCCACATTATTTGGTTTTTATTGATAGCGGGTTACCCTCTGGTAAACTAACAAAAAGCTATTGAAAATGGTCCATTTATAGTTGATTTTCCCATTAAAAACGGTGATTTTCCATAGTTATGTTAGTTTACCAGAGGGTATACCACCTAATGCTTTTTTGGTGATTATGATTAGTTTACCCTCCCGCAATTAACCATTGCGTGCTGGAAAATACCGATGTGTATGTAGATTCTTTTCCCATTTGGACCTACAGTCATGCAGATTGCTAGGGGATTTCCAATTGCCATGTTTGATTACCGATTGCCATGTTTGATTACCGGAAGGTAATCCAGCAAAATTATGGAAAAAAGGGTGGGACCTGAACATATCCAATTCAATTTCATGCTCCAACATTATATGATTTTATGTGTTTAGCTAGTATTAGGTTTTTGCCATAATAAGTTTACAGTATTTCTTTTGTGGGAGCTGCAGTGTTAATTGCGGCTATCCTTAGTGTAGGATTGCACCAACATGTGCCAATGGTAGATCCACCCCTCGAGACAAACAACATGCATCATTTTTGTGTATTATATCGATACAAAATGGCAATTATGGTAGAAGGTCAATAATATTCTCTATGAATCTTTAGGTTGTATATGCAGATGTTAGATGCATTTATGTATAGACAATTCATAATATATATATATATGGTGCATATATATAAATATATTATGTATATATATATATATGCACCATATATACAATATTATATATATATATTATATATATATATATATCAAATGTAGATAAATAAAGTACAATATAGTCGTGTTGAAACTTGTTACTGGCGGCCCTTGGCGAAGCTGAGGCACATCCAATCCACAAATACTTCGGTGCTTGGCCCTGGCGATGGAACATCCACAACGTCCATCGCTACTAACCAGGAGAAAATCTATGAACACTGGATTGAGAATGAGCTGAACATATCTGAACTAGATATAGATTCTTCTAGATTGTCATATCTGAACATATCTGAACTAGAATAAGATAGTCTTCAAGATCTAGATTCTTCATGATTCTTCTAGACAGATTGACATGTCAGTAGAAAAAGCTGAACATAGCTGAAGATGAGACATGCATAGATATGCTACTGACTACTCACTACAATAAGCTTGGCCATAAGCCCTAAGAAAACTTTATTCGATTGACCTTCAGTTCTGTACGATTCAGGATCCCAAGGTGGTCGATAATGGTTTTCAATAATTCATGTGGTCAAGCCAATTTCATACACCATCCCCAAGTCAGACTGCCAATTTAATGCTGTTCGTACGGCAACCATCCCCAAGTTTGGGACTTGTGAGTTGTTGGCAGCCAGGGTTTCCCAGTGTTTCCCACCCAAAGTAACCCTTGCGCCTGCCCAATACGTTTGAAAAACCTCAGGTCAAACTTGGGTGGCTTGCTTAGCCTGCTTAGCAACAGTAAACAAAAAACAAGTGATCAAGTGATCCAAACAAAATAGCCAACCTTAGGCACCCAACAAAAATGTGTTATATTGTGTTTTAATTATAGTTATAGTATAGTTATAGTTATAGTATGTTATAGTGTGTACATCTCTTATATATATATACACAAATCATAACATCTCTCCATTGCCATCCCAGGAAACATTTGCAAAAACATGCCGATTGCCTTCAGACAAAGTCTCTCAGCCATATACATATACACAGAAATTATGTCTTAAGAATGTATATATATATATATGCTAATGTGATCTAATGTGCATGTACAGTAAGTTTCAAAGTCTCGAAAAAGCAACTTATGTTGCTTGACATCATATCACCCGTTATCAAGCCTGAATCATATCACCCGTCAGCAAATTATGTTGTTCTAAGATACACTTCTGATCTGCATCACATAACTGACATAATCTGCTTGACGGCACAACAGATCACAGCGCCTTTTTTACCCTCCCAACATCTCCGGCGGAGATCTCCGGGTTCCATGACGCTCCCGCGGGCTCTAAACGACATGAAAAGAATTTTTATTGAACATATCATCTGCCAAAAATATTTATAGTTGATTTACCTAGCTATAAGATGGTGAATTTCCAGTTCGCTATGTTAAATAACCAGAGGGTAACTTAAACCATATGATCAATGGGAATTTCAGGATCCTAAAATGGAGGTACTGTACCATATAAGGCCATATTTTGTGGTGATATTCACTTACATAGGCCTTAAAAAAAGGCTTTATATGGTAGGTACCTCCAATTTAGGATCCTGAAATTCCCAATTGATATCATCTGCCATACCTTAGCATATCTCCATTTCCAACACATGGCCGCCATGGCCTCTAGGCCCTGGCTCGCTGGCTCCCCTAGCTCCCCAGGGCCTATCATCCCAATAGTAAAGCACATATGGGGATTGGTTGAAATCCAGCCCTTTTCTGACACATTTGCATTGGGATGTATTGGGTATGATTTGTGTCTTTGGGATTCTTTGGGTTTAAAATCGTAGCTCCCAAAGCAGACATAAATCATATTGCGGATGATTTTCCTTACTACTTGTATGTGCATCCCAGTTAGTACTAGTAAGTGGGTCACAACCATATGAAAGCCCAATTAAATATGGAGTTAAATGTGGAATAGACCCGCAATTATATTATGTCTTCTCCACTTTCTAGAGACCATCCGGAAATCAGACGTGGCAATGTTTTCAACCCCCCATTTAGTTTGATGATTTTCCATGATTTTCCAAGCTATGAACCTCCATTCAGTTCGGGGATTTTCCAGCCACGTTTGATGACACCGTACCGGCTACCCTCTGGTAAACTAACATAACTATGGAAAATCACCTTTTTTAATGGGACAATCAACTATAAATGGCCATGTTCAATAGCTATGTCGCAGCTATGTTGAATTACCAGATGGTAAGTGGGAGGCACCACTGACCGAGACACTCTGGGTCCTGCTTCAGGGTCTCTTTCTGCCAGGCTTTGTTGCGATCGCCCAGCTCTCCAATCTGCACCAACGTGGCGACTGGTTCTGAAAACAGGGGTTGCGACCTGTCTGACATTAAACATCAACCAACAACTGTATGATGTAATGATATAATCTAAGAAATGTTTGAAGGTGATATTCACAATAAAAAACGACAGTTACATACATTTACCACTGTGAAATGGTGAAGCAAACGTTGCATGTTAGCAATTACACCCATGGAAACAAAATAAAACAAATGAGTCGTTTGGATCATGTTCTAATCCCATCCCCCAATATTGCACATACACATTCTATGGTCCCAATTTTTTGGGGTGCCATGAACGTGGTATTTTCGCTGGGTCAACTTGAGACCGGATTACAGATGTTGGTCGTGTTTAGGATTACAAATGCCATGTGTTTAGCATCCAATCTTCGGGGTACCGAATGAGTTGACTCATAAACAACTTATCTTGCTGGTGTTATATACTGTTACAATATTCACTGCATTTGCTCCGATAAAATGGTTGGGTTTGGCAATGCTTTCAACAAGACCCATTGTATACCATTTATACTCCCGCTAAATTCTCATTTTGTGTTCAGCATTCTGAACCCTACCCAACCAATGGGTTTCTATCATTATCCATATCCATACCGTACCATCATTCCCCAATATGATTACATCATCATCATCATTATTATACCATGTTTCTTATCACCATAAATATTGAACCATACACAACCATACCAGCCTTATCTTTTTTGTGGAACCACATTAGACCATTCAACAATTCATGTACCGTGATTCTCCCCAATAAAAATTGGTTAGTATCTGGTTGGTGGTTTTAACCATCTTGAAAAATATTAGTCAATGGGAAGGATTGTTCCATATATTATGGAAAATAAAAATGTTTGAAACCACCAACCAGGTATAGTCCTCATTAATCCCCCGTTATTCCATTTTACTGGTTGGTTCATGAGGATTTCCAGGTGATAGATCTGGCTAAGGGATCATTCCCCTTCCAATTCCCATCATGGTCGCGAGGAGAGGTCCCTTTCATTTGGATGATGATTTAACCGTCTAATTATGTACATTATCATCCATATAGTATATTACCGCTTGTATTAAATGGTTAACCCACTAATTTGACCCACTAAGATTAGGATGATAACCCAAATTTGGGAAATAAAATCCCTTACCATCACCAAGCAACAGGGTTTTTGAACACTACTGCGCCTCAGCGTCCGCTTGCTTCGCAGCGTTGGTGCGCTCCATGGTGTCGTTGAATTCCCACAGCGCCTCAATTTGAAAAAGCCGGGCTGCGGCGAAGCCATACCGGATGGTCAACTGGTTGGTTGGTCGTGGCTAATAGCTGCCAATAGTGGTGTCAGATGTCTGACTTGAATAAGAAGATTGAATGGGTTCGGCCCAACAAATCACAGTTTATCAGTGGATTTCTTCATGGTCAATGGTGGAAACATGATGGAATGATGCTATATAACATGATGCATGATGGCAACTGGTGTGGGAAACTGTTGGTTGATTGTGGTGTGGTGTGTTTTGTTTCAATGATACTCAATCATTTACTGAGGGGGTCGGTGGATATTTTGGCATATACATATATATATATATACACACACAACTCTTACTGTGCACATGTCCTTCCCCAAACCTAGGATGTACATCCGGAGTTGTCCTCTTCATTTTAGGTCTGCACCAAAAGGCGGTGTTCCCAAACACGGATCCACACAATGGAAAAGTATACACAAACAAAGCAAGATATGATGATATGATGATATGACGAAAAGTGGGAAGATTCACAAAGAAGAAGTGTAGTTTTATGTGGTTAAAACAATACTAAACCACCCATTTGGGAATGGTTGGAATCCCACCTATCGAATCATGGTGAAATTGGAAATGGTTTATTATTGTTTTACCCACCTTATGCTCTTCCGAAATGGTTGGAATAATGGATCTTATGCTCTTCCGAGGGCGCCAAGAGCCAAGGGTAACCTGGGTAACCAACGGCCCTGGCCCTGAATCGCCTCCGGCTCCACCCAGGAGTTCAAATACTGCGGGATCTTCATCTCTTTAATCTCTTTTGAATCACCTCAAATGACGAAAAAACAAGCGACACAAGCAAAGGCATGATGATGATGATGATGATGATGATGGGGATGATGATGATGATGATAATGGTGATGGTGGTTATGGTTGTGATGATGAGGATGATGATGATGATGATGGTGATGGTGATGGTGATGGTCATGCTGCTGCTGATAATGATTATGGTGGTGTTGTTGGTGATGATGATGATGTTGATGATAATGGTGATGGTGGTTATGGTTGTGATGGTGATGATGATGATGATGATGATGATGATGATGACGATGATGATGACGATGATGATGATGATGATGATGATGGAGAATGTGAAAACAAGATCCAGCAAGTTATCTTTCTCAAATCCCTCAAACATGTCTTGCAACATGAAGCCGCAACGACAAATCACCTACCATGCCCGCGTCAGAAACACATCGGCATGGCTCATCTTGGATACCCTGTAAACATGTTGTTGCTTGGACGGCATTCCATTCATTAATAGCTAAGCGCTAAGCCATGAATCACTAAATGTTGGTAATTAATGTTAAACGCACCGGGAAAAATACATGTCTGGAGAAAACAATGGGTTTTAAACTGGCATTGAACGAACAACAACAAAAGGAACTAAGACCAATACAGCACGAAATAAGGAATCTATCGATGGCAAGTTCCATGCCCCACCATCCATCAGCAAAGCATCCACTGAAAGCCCTGAGGCTTCTTCCGAAACGGCACACAGAGGGACCTGCACAACGAGCGGATCAGGTTACCCCAGGAGGTTCCAAAACTAGGCCATAATTGGGGCTTATTATAGGTGCACCCCTAGCGCTGGGATGATGCCAAAAAAAAACCCTTGCATGCTTGCTTAATGTTGGTCAATACAAGTAGCCAACCCTGTGGGATTTATGACATGGGTTTACCATGGGTGTACCACATTTAAAACCTCAAACTTCCAGCAGCACCCACCAAGTTGACGAGTCACGCGCTCGCCCCGGCGCCACTAGCCGCCCCAGCATCGGAAAAGCCATGGCGCGCATCGGCAGCAACGATTCGACGCTGCGATACATCGAAGCGGCAGAACTTTCAACAAAGGTGAGTCCAGCGGACAAAAAAAATGTAATGTCCCGGATTCGAACCACGGCTTTGGGGGTATGAGGTTCCAATTTTCACACCTAATTGGTGGTTTCAACCCCCCTGAAAAGTATTTGTCAGATTGGATCATCATCCCAACTATTGGGAACATAAAAAATGTTCCAAACCACCAACCAGCACTTATTTCTCACTGTTTTGGGGTAACCCCACCAATTAATTACTGTAGCAGTGAGGGTTCATAAATCTGGGGTAGACATTAACATGGGAACAGTATCGTTGACCCTGGAGATTGACCAATTCAACTCTAGGCTGTCACGTCTTATTCTCCAAAATATTTGGAAGCATTCAGAATTGCTTTGGGATTATTTGGGTATCTTTCAAATTCTTACATGCACGCTTACATACATATCTATATCTATATCTATATCTATATTTATATTTATATATATTCGTAGCAAGATATAGCAAGGTAATACCATCCCCAGGACAGCCTAAGGCCATCTACTAAATGACTTACATCACTGCCAGCATGAATCGCTCAGTTCAAAGTGCCGCAGCATGCCCCATTGCAGTTGAGATGCCAGGATTCCAGATGCGAAGCTCAACGTTAAGGTAATGGAGGCTGCTGTCAGAAACGGCAGAACGTCCTGCTCCAGAACTTGGAGGCTCCCACGTGGGAATTTCGATCTCCGGTATTGATGACTAAAATGATGCAATGGTGGGGCAAACACCAGTTAACTACCAGGGGTTCCAGTCTCAACTGCCAACTCACACATATACAATGACAAGAATTTGAAAGGAAATTTATAGGACACCCACAAATGTGATCATGAATGATATATGACAATGATGAAAACCAATAGTAATAGAGGTTCTTGGTCAATTCCGTCCCCCACTTCTTCATCATCTATGGCTTCACCAACATCCCTGGTTGCCCAGTCCTGCACAGTAACGAGCTTGGGCCTAGGCATCGCAGGCATAACAGGCATCACGCTGAGCCCCTCAAAGATCCTGGTCTTTGAATATTTGGGTTCAACAAGTCGTCCCTCCCTCTCTCAATGCATGTAAATGAATAAATGAATATATATATAGATATAGATATAGATATAATGTATATATAAATATATATTCATGATAGTGTTAGACTTAATCATGCTTTGGAAATATGGATTATTTGCAAGTACGTTGAGGTAATTGTGGCATGCTCAAGAAGTCAGTAGTCTCGAACAATTTTAAACAATATAAGAAATGTCCCATAGTTCTTGCATCATACCACTGACAACTGCGACGCGACTGACCACACTTCAACCCGTGCTGTAAAAGGCCTCCAAAAGGCTTCGTCATGTGCCTGTGCAGCAGAAACTCAACGGAAGGAAGCATTAAGTGTCACAGAAATTCGGAAGCCAGCAGGACCATCATTAATCTTCCAAATTTTAATGTTTCTCAACAGAAAAACTGCCAAGTTAAAGGCTGGTCTGCTACTACCCACGATTCCATGCTCCTGTTTTTTTCCTATGCTAGGCTTCAAGACAGCACCTCAACCCATTGAAAGGTGTAGGCCGCATCCCCTTTGGCGTTCCAAAGCCACCTCGAGACTCGTGGGAGTTTTAGGGATCTTTGTTTCTGAAACAAGGCCGGGTTTCAGTAGGAACATGGTGATTTAACCCATAAGAATTAAAGTTTCATGGGATTTATAGCTGATTGATGATAGCTAAGTTGGTTTGTAACTGTTCACTATGTGGTTCATGGTAGTCATATCTATAGCCAATGGGATTTATAAATGATAAGCCAACCTATGTATATATATATATAGTTATAATTTATAATTATATATATATAACATCTTATAACTTGGGGGGCTCGCCACCAAACATTGGGGGTGTATCAACCCATTATATTGGGAGATGGATGCAACCCATAGATTTATTAAATGCATGGATGTCAAAAAAAAACAGTACACGGATCCCCGAATAAACACGACAAAACTACGTATGTTCTTTTGGAGGGCGTTTGGAAGCATCTAAATATTCCTCTGCTAGGCCAGAAATGATTTCAGCTCAAAAAAGGTCCACCCAACAGACACCCGCTGCAGGCGTAAATCTGCGAGTTGTCTCACCAAATCAATCCTGTCAGCACCCAGTCCCGGGCCGCGGTATCATTAAATTTTCTCAAATTATCACCTGATACTCAATGTCCAGCTCGGACTCACATTATGTTGTGTTTCACCTTCTTGAATCAGGCAGGGAGATTGTTCTAAAACAGTGATACCCATCACCGCGGAGAGGGGCAAACGGGATCCAGCCTGGTTGAAGTCATATTCATCTTGTTGACATCCACCTTGCAGAGGAAGCACTAGACTTTGCCAACAGAAAAGCAGCACTGAGGGTGCCTCCAGGGACACCGCATCCAACACGGCTTGCGCAAAGCGCATGGAACGCTCCTGAGCCCGGTCAGCAACATGGACAGTAAATTGGGGATAAATAGGCGCGTGAATCAACAAAATATATTGTGTTATAATGTACTATACATGGTTTTATATGGTTTAATAGGGATATAATATATAATAACCGGGATAATAGTATATAATAGTGGCAAAATAATGTGGATATGCGAGCCTCTAGCAATCAAACATGGCAATGAACAAATCCCTTGTTAACCGGAGGTTTTACGGGGAACCAGTGCGATGTTCGATTACCGGAGGGTAGTAGAAATAATTGGATACATGGTGATGGATAATTTTCGGGATGTCCGAGTAAACTTGAGTACAGTAGATGTATTGGTTAAAAATTGCCTTTGTTGGGCGTCTTTAATGGACGGTGCTTCATAGTAATGGCTATAAGGGATGTGATCCGGATGTGATGCGAAATTTTACAGGAATCTAATGGGGACGTAATGAAAATCTAGCAGAATCAACCCAACCACCAAATATAACCTTGAGGCATCAACCAAGGCAAGGAAAAATCACACTTTGCAAACCATTGAACACGTATATTTTTATTTTAATGACGATCTGTTTGTTATGATTTAAAAATCACTTGAAATTGTTCTGATTTTCGCGTGTCATGTTTGATGGCTCAGGATAGTGGGGATGGATGCTCCCAGTCCTGCTGCGGACTGCATGGGTCCTGGCAGTGGGTTGCATTTGGATCTTCCGGCTACGTGTCCAGCCACCCTGAAATTATAATATATTGCTTTAAATATAAATATAAATATAAAATACTTTTATTAAATATATATCCTCCGCCTTTATTCCAGAACTCTAATTTAACATCTTCATTTTTTTACATATTTCAAAAGCCAATGGAAAAAACAGAAGAAACACATTGAACCAAATAGATCCAAATTTGTCTGAAAATAAAATATTCCAAAATATGTGTGTATATATATATTTGACACTTGTTTAATGCCTACACATTGGGGTTAATTTCCACCATTTTCAGACACACCCAAATGGACCCATGTGTAAAATCAACGCTCCCAGCGGGTATAGTATATATCATATCACACTCATATTTCATTAAAAATCCAAGTATATTTCCCTTGTATGGTTGGTAAAAGCAAAAGCACCACGAAATCCTATAAAAATCCCATTATCCCATCATATCATTGGTACATCCCAATTCCCAACTTTTGCGCCTCCGGAAACAACCAATTCATGCCACCCACAGGAGCGACGATGCGCTGGATGTTAGGTTGCCTCAGGCGGAGCCTGGTGGGGCGACTAATTGGGCTTAATTAACCGGAGGAAGTTTAGAAGTCAAACTTCCAACAATATGAACAGATGGAAAAGCAGAGGTTGGAAGAGTCAGAGAGGAGAAGAGCAGATCAGGAAAGAGAAAGAATGAGAAGAAAGAAGATGCAGGTGCGCGAAAAGGTAGGAAAGTTGCTAAACACTATGTTTTTCCAATGATTTTTGGCTCCGGAGGGTCGAAAAGTATGCTCGCTGAAGCGGCGGGTGCGGAGCCATCTGGCCAAATGAGAGATGAAAAGTTGCACGCCTCGTGTGTTTTGTACATGTTGACTTGGAATTGGAAATGCGTTTCTCGCCACAACGGCGTGCACTTTTTCGACAGCTGAACTTCCAAAAGTGCTCCGAACATGAGATTTTTTTAGCATTTTCACTTGCAAATGTGCTTCGTGCCACAATATTCTCGGACCACGTTTGGAAGTTGAGATGTCGAAAAAGTGAACGCTGTTGTGGCACGAAGCACATTTCGAAGTCAAAAGTATTAAAAACTGTTGGGTTCGAGCACTTTTGGACGTTCAGATGTCGTTTTTGCGTGGCAGGCACAAAGGATTCTGCATCGTTGTCAAAAGTGAGCAAAGCGTACGGGTTTCGTGGCAGTTTCAACTACAAACAACATTCCACTACACTCCACTCCGCTACATCTACAACTCCAACTGCAATTACACACATTACACTACACTAAGTACATTACACTACACTACACTACATTACACTACACTACACTAACTACAGCTACAGCTACGACTACAACCACGTTACTTTACACTACGCTACAGTACACTACACTAATTACACTACACTACACTAAAAGTACACTACACTCCACTACACTGCACTACACTCCACTACGTTCCACTACATTACACTACACTCGATTACACTACACTACACTACAACTACAACTACAGCTACAGCTACAACCACACTACATAACACTACACTACACTAGACTACACTACATACACTACCCTACATTACATTGCACTACATTCATCACACCACCACAAATGCAACTGCAACTGCACTACACTAATTACACTACACCACAGCTACAACTCCACTACACTACAAACTACAACTACAGCTGCACTACACCACACTACATCCAGCAGTTGTGGGTGAGGTGACCGACCAGGTGACCACTGCAACCACTGTAACCACTCCAAAAAACACAACTCCAACCACCTTTCAGTCCATCAGTGGATTCGCTCTGCCATCCGCGATTCACAACAACCAACCTCTCCTGTAGGTTTCCTATTTTTGAAACTTCCGCCGCTGTACTATTGGTATTTGTTTACTATTCGATAGGAAACAAACACGCTGAATCAAGTGGGCACGGGTTCGAAATTGGAACTTTGAAAACGAGTCCTGACTCCAGCTAACCCAGTGTGTATTCACAATCCTGTTTTATCCGTTTCCAGTCTAGTCGCACTTGTTGTTTGTTACATATTCTTGTGCGTTTGATGATGAAACCCCAACCATGCCCACCCTTTGCCATGGTTATATAAAGTCCCAATAAAAATCAATGATAATAGTACGTTCCACATGTTTGATGATGAAGTACGGTATTTCTGCATGTTTAAGTCCCATTTCAACTAACTCAAACCCTATAAAACTCATGTTGGTAAAACAATCATAAACCGTCCCTAATGACTTACCATAAATGGGTGGAATACACCATCAATCCATATGGGTCATGGCATTGCTTTAATGTCAACCCCGGATTCATAAACTGATTATGGTGGTTTACTGATTATGGGGGTTGACATTCAAGCAATGCCATGAACCATCATTTGTGTACTAATGGTAATCCATATTGGTTTACTAATTCTGGTGGTACCCTCCAAATAGTGATAATCCATGATAATCCGATACTTAAACGGTAACCCCCCTCAATTAAACAGCCTAGGGCCTAGGGGTTTATGAATCCAGGGTTGACATTACCAACATTGTTGAACCCAATCCCTACAACTATTGGGTTATATTCACTCATAACCATATAAATATACATACATCATATATATATATATATGGAAACAGAAATATGCGTTTTTTTCAAAAAAACTATGTATATATAATAAATATACATACATACATATATATATATATATATATAAGTAAAGAAACTTTATATATATATATATATATATATAACTGTTACTTCTTCATGGTTTTCGCCCCTGTGACATTCTACCCAGCTGCAACATTCCACCCGAGATCAGCGAGGCGGTGGAGAGACTGATGGCTTCGTAGATGGCAGACCTGACAGATTCTGCGGCCACGGAGTTGATGGGGATTCATTGCTATCGATTTGATGGTGCTTTATGTGGATTTACCCATAGGATCCATGTATGGTATATATGCTAAATGGTGATTGATGGTGATTAATGGTCATTGAATTGTGATTAATGTTGATTTAATGATGATTGATGGTGATTGAATTGTGATTAATGTTGATTTAATGATGATTGATGGTGATGAATGGTGATTGAATTGTGATTAATGTTGATTTAATGATGATTGGTGGTGATTTACCATCTGGTAATTTAACAAAAAACTATGGAAAGATCCACCATGCTATTAATGGGAAAATCCACTATTTCTATGGCCATTTTCAATAGCTACCCTAAATTACCAGAGGGTATGAATGTGTTTTTGTTTCAAGTAGTTGGGGGTGGCAATAACAGATGCGTTTTAGTTTTTAATATGGATTTTATAAATATAAGGATTGATGGTGGCCACCCCAGCATCATGAATGTAAATGTAACAATGTATAACCAATTATTGGTAACTATGTTCATCGTGCATGAACATCCTGCGTTTTTTGATAATATTGAATAAACAAACCATGTTTTGACCATGGGATACCATGGCACATACGGACTTAGAGTTGGAATTTCCAACCAAACTATGACTTTATGTATTTACGAGGTTGTGTTACAAACGGGAAGAGATGGGATGGAAGCAAGAAACAAGAGGACATTTAACCAAAAAACACAATTTACATCGATTTACAATAATTTAAGTCGGATTGTAGTCTTCTAACTTTTGTTCGGGTTGTGATAGCTAAGTAGGTAAACATAGCGAAATGGGGTTATACATCAACTTGAAATTTGTAAGGAAATCATGGGGATCTGGTTGACGATAGGGATATGATTTGGAATCATATGGGGGTATGGCTTTGGCAAACATGAAACGCAAACAAGCAGTGTCTAGTAAATGACACTTTTCCGAACTTTGATTGTTTTCAATGAGTATGGGGATGATATAATATATATATATGTAAAATTTTATAACATACCCTCTGGTAATTTAACATAGCTATTGAAAATGGCCATTTATAGTGGATCTTCCCATTGAAAATGGTGATTTTCCAAGGTTATGTTAAATTACCAGAGGGTATTATAACCTGGCTGACTGGAAAATGCATGGAATTCCTCATCATTCACAAGAATATGATTGCAACGGGGAGTTTTTTTAACCGCTTTCCCAGCTCGCAATGTTGGATTACGACCGTGTAAACATGTTCTAACATGTTCTAACCTATATTTGTATGAAGTCCTTAGAAGGTAAAGACATATAAAAGCCAAACAAGCAACGATCTGTAGAAGGGCATGGGGGGTAGTGCACGTTTTCAGGCGCAGTAATCATGGACATGTGCTTCTATACGAGTACCTAAATCAATTACATCATTTGTCCCAAAGAATCATATTTTTCCACGAGGTGTATATAGAATCTGGATGAATCATGGTAATTTACTGAGATTATTATGGATCATGAAATGTCCATTATGATATATATCCATTATCATCATAATCCCATTGGAATATATTATGTATCTATTATTGTATATTGATCATTATGATATACATATATATGTATAATGGATATAGTATATCCATTATACATATATATATATGTATATCATAATGATCAATTATTATAATCTATTATCATTATTAAATGGTGACTTGAATATTCCTTATGGATCATATTATAACAGTGACCTTAGTGATATAAGGGAATCAGGCTGGGATTTGGACAATCCCATCGCCCCATGGCCTATGCGTAAAATCCATGGGGAATTTCAGGATCCTACAATGGAGCTATTGGATCCATATTTCAGTCCATATGTTCAGGGGATATTCCGTATAAATGGTAGGTAAATGGTAGGTAATGGTAGGTAATGGTAGGTAATGGTAGGTAATGGTCATGTTTCAGGCCATATTTTTGATTTTGGAGATTCCCTAGAAATCCTTATGAATAGGCCTTAAATATATGGTAGGTAGCTCCAATAAATCGCTTCCTGAGTCATGGCCGGTGAAACCTTCGTCCCTTTTGGAGGCTGAGATCGGAGCTTTGCGTCTGGACATGACACAATGGTCATATTTACAGATCATCTACTTGGTGGCTCATCCCACTTAGTAAGTGGGTTATTATAAGTGGTTTAACCCTACTTATCCCATTTATAACTGGGGTTATAACCCACTTACTAAGTGGGATGAGCCACCAAGTACAGATCATTTAGCTATGAAAAATGATAACTTCCCATAGCGGACTGTTGAATATGTTGAATTACCTTACCGGGTAAACCGGTTGTCAACCTCCAGTTGGGTTTTCTCACGGAGCCCGGGGAGTCCGAACGACAGGAGCTCCAGCATCCCCACGGGTGCATTGGGAGCTAACAAGTGGATGTAAATGATGTAGCGATGTTCCTGAAGCCATGGTGCCACACATCGTTACGCCTTCAAAACCCGTTGCCTATGTCATCAGATGTGACAATCGTGGAACTAAATGGAGGCTGAACTGATATTTAATCACCTGAAATGTGGGAAACATTTACCCTCTGGTAAACTAACATTGCTATTGAAAATGGCCATCGAAATAGTGGATTTTCCCATGAAAAATTGTGATTTTCCACAGTTTTTTGTTAGTTTACCAGAGGGTAGTTGGTTTATGAAATTGATGTTCCTCCCATGAACTAGTTCACTAGTTGGAGATTTATCTGTCGCTTTAAGTGGAGTTTTGGCCAGATTGCGCCCATCGTCCTCCATCGTCCTCGAGGCCATGGAAACCGTGGCCAAATAAATGTGACCGATGATTTGCCGCTATAAAATGGTGAGTTTCCATAGCCACGTATCAAAATGATCAAAATGTATCAAATATATATATATATGTATGTTAACTTAACGAACTAGCCATCAAGGGGTGAGCCAAATTAAACCCATCCCTTTCTGTGAGCCTGTCCCCATCATATCTCCATTGCACCTGGCTTTATGCCCCGCGTGTTTGCTGTTAAATCCCTGCTCTAACCTACGCAGTCAGTGACTTTTACAGAAAATAATTTTACCATATTTTGATGACTGAATTCCATTTTTTTTGCTTGGGCATTCCCTGTGGGAAAAAACACATTTTAGAGTCCTATCTGTCCCCTGTTGGGTTTACCAGCCATTTGGATTTACCCAATGGATACAGTTTGTGAATGTTTGTGAATGTTTGTGATACCCTCTGGTAAACTAACATAACTATAGAAAATCACCATTTTTAATGGGAAAATCCACTATAAATGGCAATTTTCAATAGCTATGTTAGTTTACCAAAGGGTATCTCTTAGGCGATCCCATGATATTCCCATTCAATTCTTGTGAATGATGGCTTCTCCCTACATCCCCACAGGGGGTTCTGCTTAGACCTCGGCAACGAGGTCGAAGCGTCGAACCGCAGCTGCAAAGGTCTACGACCAACTCAACCAGTCTTTGCAAATTTTGGCCATGTTTTGTCCGCACTTTTCGTGGTAAAATCCCAATCTTTCCTGATGAACATCCCGATGTTTTCTGGCTTACCATCAGTGAGATGAAAAAAAATCGTTCAACCTCTGGGTTCTCATGATTATAATTAAACGCCCTTTTTCTAGGGTTTTTCACCATGTTAAACCCCATGCATTTCCATACAGTAGATTTCCCGTAGATTTCCCATATATATATATATATATCTATATATAGTATATAGATATATTCCTATGATCTTTACATATATATGTCCATTAATCTTCCATATATTTCCATGGTTGACCAACCTTAAAAAAACATCACGTTTTTCGTCTTCCCCTCGTTTTGTCTAACACGTCAAACTCCCTCGCCTCTCTGGCCTTGGCTCGCTCCACCCAGCGCTGGACATGACCTTTTTTGGCTGTATAGATGTGCAAAATATATAACTATAATAAACTCTAATATTAATATTCTGTTAAAATATAATATTAAACAAATATATTAATGATATTATAGCTGTAGATGATCATGTTTAACATTCGCATTAGTATCATTATTAATAATGCTGCAAATATAATATATACGTATAAATACAAATAATAATATGTATAGATGGTCATTCTTAATATTGGCATATTTGTCTCATTCTTAGTAAGGCTACGCATGGATATATTTAATGGTATTATTTTATATCATGCTATATTATGTTATATTATATTTTTTTTAGTATATTATATTACTGTATGTTATATTATAAGGTGTAAATATAAAGATATATAAAGTGTTATTCTTACTATTGTTGTTGTTGTTGTTCTTGTCACTGTTCGTATCACTGTTGTATACTGTTGTTATGGATGTTATTACATGTTATATCATGTTATTACTATTCTTGTTGTGATTGTTGCTATCACTTCTGTATCATGATTCTATGTAGATTGTATTACTGGATAGACTGTATAGACTGTATACACTGTATAGACTGGATGGATGGGCGTATGGATAGATGGGGCTGAAACATATGGCTGCTTTCCCAATGACATACCACTGGCACATCATCCAATCATCCACGGCAGGAAACCCAGCAAAGTTTGACAACAAAAATGGTGGATAGAAAAGGCTGTCCAGGATGGTCTCGATGATTTTTGTTCCCCTTTGTTTAAGGTCTGTAACTCTTCATTCCTTCTTTTACCCTGTGGTAAACTAACAAAACACTATGGAAAATCACCATTTTTAATGGGAAAACTCACTAATAGCTATGTTAAATTGCCAGAGGGTAGGGGTTCTTATAATCAGGAAACATCGAGGAAAGCAAGTAACGTAGAAATGGGATAAATGGGGGGAGACGCAGCAACAACTGTGGTTTTTCAGTGAGAAAGCAAAGCATCTGCAAAAGCAATTCAGAAATTAGATCCAAATTTCTGGAGCACCTCCCAGAACTGGATGAAAAGAACACTCACAGGCTTCCCATAGTTTCCAGGCGGATTAAATACACGCCATCTGTCAAAACTGCCGGCAGCAGCGGCCTACATTTTCCTTAGTGATAACATTATATATTTAAAAAATGGCCATGAATTGTCCATGTTATTAATGACTATACAGATCCTATATTAATTATATTTAATTATTTTTGAAAATGTAGGATCTGCATGAGAAAATGGCCATGGCTTCCAAGTTCTCCGAAAAAAAATCACCAATTTTCCTAGGTTTCCGTCGGTTTCCGTCGTGTCGGGTGTCGGTCTGGGGCCCGCCAACTGAGAAGCCTCAGAGCTGCCATTGCGAGTTTCACCAGGGAAATCATTGGTTAGTTGATGTTAATTGAGTACACTTGGAGCTTCAACAGCCCGAAAAAATGATACGTCTGGCAGGGGTTTTGTTTGTGAGGATACGAATCAAGTTAATTTTAAGCTTCAGGGTAGTAAACAATAACATCTTAAAATCCTAAATAAGCTGCAAGTACAGAACTTTTTCCAATTTATCACCAAACATCGGCCACATATTGAATATAATCATTTACGGCATACCGTTCTATGTACAGTTATACCATGAGCTATTTGCCACAAAAGCGTGTGGATATAATGGTGTTGCGAATTGCCTTACCCTCCTTGTATGAAATGATATGGTACACATACTACTGCATACCGTCAATACATCATGATGGGAGGCTGTGCTGCATTGATCTGCAAAATCATACTTTTTAGTAGACAGATTCAAATAGGCAGCAAATAGGTGCTGAAGACTAGTGATTGGTTTGCTTTGATAAGTAATAATGCGTTATTAATCTTTATCGCCACATGAGTCATGAGAACTTAGCTTTTGAATATGTCGTAACATACCCATGAGGACATGATTCGTCGTATGAAGATAAAAACATGTTGGTTAATGAGCGAGTTAAGTGAATAACCTACCAGCACAGGCATTTTACATTCAAAAATGCATATTTACTGACACGTCGCTCATTTCAAAACATGAAAAGTAAAATGACAACTAAGAAAACTGAAAAGTTTCAAGTTAAAACGTGCAACTAAGTTATATGTTCACTTTTGACTTTGCAGTTTTCAATTCAACACTTTTAAGTTACATTTTTACCATTGCACCGTATTCAACAGTTGATATCCTGTTTTAAGTAACCTCGAAGCCATTACCATTTTACCATGTCAAAAGTTGTGTGTTTTCAAAACTGGTAGAAACGGTTCCGACGGTTTCTACCTGTTTCCGACCAAAACAGGTAGAAACGGTTCCGACGGTTTCTACCTGTTATGGTTACAAACAGGTTCCAGAATCGGTTTCAAATGGTTTCAATCGGGTTCTAATCTGTTGCGTTTTTAAACCATAGTAGCGCGGAACGGTAGAACCAGGTTCTACCTGTTTTGTGTCCACATAGGTAGAAACTGTTCCGACGGTTCCTGCCTCTCTGGTTTGTAGCCTCATGAAATGATTGCCTTTCTTCAAGATGAGCAAGAAAATCAAACATAGACAACATAGAGTCCCATAGAAGTCTATAAAGTCTGGAGATGTTGGCATAATCCGGTAGTCAATACTTTCATTTTCAAAGTTTCAAGTTTCAACACGGTTCAAAATAACTTTTGGCCAAACTTAAACTTCTGTAGGAAAATTACAGGGGATCCATGGGGAGAATTGAGTCCCGATACGTAGGCTATACGGATGGTGCCAGAAACCGTTTCTACCGTTTCCAACGATAATTTCACAAAAAAAATGTTCTGAAATGTTTTGAAACTATTTCTCAAATATCAGAATCTAAATTCGAAGAATGACATGGGCTACTGGGCATGAGGGTGGAGTGGATCACAAAGCTGCAGTCCTTTCGGCTTCCAGCAGGGATGTTTATCCAATGTAGAAACCCATTCTACCGCATTGTCTATTCTGGTGAAACGGTGAATATTTGCCAGAAATCAGTGGAAGTATTGCATCATGCCATCATCATGCAATTATATAAAATCTGCAGGATTCATCAAACCAGCCCATATTCCCAAGATGTACAGTCGAAGTCATGTTTCATGAAACATACAACATACAACTAAAGGTATTACACTTACACCTCTACGTGCTTACGCTGTGACATGATACAATCCACATACGTAACTATCTGTGACATGTTACAGCGTAGGGCGTAGACGTTGGAACGGTCTTAAGCCATGAATCATTAACCAAGGGCCACAGATAGTATAGTTTAGTTGATACATGAAAATGACAATGATGATACAATGATCACTGAAAGCTAACTTGCTAGTAGCTGCTAGTTAACAACTGATTTATGGCTCTCTACTGTACTGCCCTACCTGCTGAAGCAATGCTGTGTGCCACATCGGTCTATCTTCTTTAATCCACCTACGGAACTCTCTTGTCCTTTGCAAAAGTGTTTCAAGAAAAATAGATTTGAACCTTCGGTTTCACAAATTGAGCCCGTCATTTGCAAATACAGTGACAGTGATATGATCGTCGAATCATACCTCGTAACAAAAGCAAGGGACAAACCATGTGTAGCTACAATTAACTGACCGTGCTAACAGTCATCAGTGCGCAGTTATGCATTATAACTGTGGCCTAGTGATATTTGGAGAAGGTAGTAGCATGACAAGGGAGTGCACCAACCTGTCGTATGCTACAGCCGTGCTTTTTCACAACCAAACACCAAACATGTCTGTCATCTGTGATCATATGATCATATGACCATACAATAGTAAGAGCAAGAAGAGATAGGCTTGACTTGTACACTCACTCAGGGATCGTCTGCATGGTACCCCAAACCTGTCATGGAGCATGTATAAAACTTGAGAACTAACATAGCATACTTTCATCATGAACATCACTTGGCTAACCAAAAGATAGAGATAACCTGATTTAAAAATCATACTGTACATGATGTATGTGATATACAATTTTCAAATGCAAATTATATCCAATTACGTGCGCTGATTGCGCTGTGCTGTCTTATTGTAATTACGTATATATCCATATATGCACGCACTTATTCAGTGGGTTTCCGCAGTAAAGTTTGAACTTGTTTGTCTCAGCATCGAAACTAAAGTTTCTTGTGGCGCCCGCGGGCGGACCCAAGGCACAAAAATTTAAAGTGTAGCCACGAGCTGATCAAGCGTATGTATGTACGATTATGTACTTATGTATGGAAAAAGGTCGTTTTTATCGAATGCTGCGGCTTGGCACGTCGCTTTCAAAAACTTCACTGACAGGGTTTGTGCCAAAAGACAGTGGGTGTGCTGCGTGTCCGGACAAGGAGGGATCTTGAAGGCAAAAGGTTTGGACATTTCATGATCATGCTTATTAGACGTAATGTGAAACATATCATAATTTACAGCACATGCAACAAATATGCAGCAATAAGTTGTAAGACCCAATTATATGACAACTTCAAAAAAGCAATATTTTATTACCCAGAAGCAAACGATGATTTGTTTAGAGAAAGGGAATAGGTTCTGAGAATTATATTAAAAAAATGGAATAGGTTCTGAGAATTATATAACAGTTTCTAAACAAGCATTGTTTATACGTCAGGATCCCTGCTTTAAATAAACCAGACTTGATTCTAAGATCTTTCTGGTAATCACACATGGGGATAGACAATTTTAAAGGACAAAATCACACTGTTCAATAGGCCAGCCAAGTAAACAATCTACTGTACCAATGATAGCTATTTCAGTGCCAGGTTTGAGTGCCAAAGGGCAAGCAACGCAGGGGATATATACCAGAGGTAGTGAAACGGTTCATTTAGAATTTGGACATCACCCAACTACAGTACTGGGGGCATCTGAGGGCATCATATATCCAAGAACCAGGTGATTTACAACCTCCGGCAAGTACCCATGTAAATCTTAGGGCAAACATTGCTCTAAAATAGTCCGACGCATTTCCTTTTGCAACATTTTGGGTCTACATGTTTACATCATGGACATTTAATCCACCAGTAAGAAGGAAGGTGTACAGGAACATGAAGCAAAACATGTAGATAAAGAGCTGTCTCTACAACGATGAATCAATGAACAATATGCAGCGAGATGAACATCTCAGAGGCAAATTTCACGGGTTTGAACGGAGACTAAACCGACAGCGCTCATGGGAATATGAAGAATACATGCCACCGGCAACTTTAGCCAAAAGTTATATTCATTATATTCTATTTTTTCGGCATCGTAGTTGTAGACGACAAGAATGAATGACCTGACCCAACACGAAAGTCAAAGTGTTTGATGAGTTGGGGATAGATGGGTCAAAATCCCGGCACCCTAACACCCAAATAGTAAGTGGATGTTCATCTCCCTCATCGTAATGGGTGTTGATGAATCATCCCCCATATTCATTTCCTATCATGATGGCGACGTGACCGCTGCAATTTACTCAGATCTGCTGCTAGTTTTTTCAAACCTCAGATCAACCAACAAGGATGTGTTTTGTTTCCAAATGTGTTCAATCAAAACTTATAGGAATTATATAACCAGCCAAAATATATCAAAATACAAAATATGACAACATCCATTTGCTGTTTCATCCACAAAATCCGCAGCCCGCGCAGCCCCGCGCTTGCGGCAAGGCGCTTCTTGGTGTGAGGAAGCAAGACTGCCTTCTCCGTAGCACCATCGCCCCTCACCACCTGCAAGGCACAAGACCTGGCCGAGATACCGCCGGCGGACGCTATGTAGGCAGCCGTTGGTTACATGTCATGGCGGTTTTTGAGCAACAAACGTTGGGATTTAATCATCACAAACCCACCATATGTTGTTTTTTTCGTGTTCACTATGATTCACTATGTACTATGGAAAAATAATGGGGGTTTCAACTCATTTCAACTCTGGAAGAGTTCAAGAAACATGGGACAGAACTAGCAACACATGGATATTGCGGTGGTAGAATAAGAAATCCACCAATGCACAAGTGTATAACCAACATATGGCGAGACCTATGTCTGCAACGCATCGCAAAACATGACGCCTTTAGACCCAGGAAATTGGCAGAACATGATGACCCAAATGACTGAGCATGGCTCACAAGTGGCAAAAGGACCAAAACATGTTCATAAAACAATCACTTGTATGGCTGGTTGGTGGTTTTAACCATCTTGAAAAATATTAGTCAATGAGAAGGATTTATCCCATATATTATGGAACATAAAAAACATGTTTGAAACCACCAACCAGATGGGGTTTATCATCTTGAGGCACTCTACATTCATGAATGTCAAGCCTGGAATGATGACGCGTGGTTGATTCAACGGGGTATCACTGCAACAACAAGTTGGTCATCACCTTTTAAACACTTGGAAAGTGAAATGCAATCGGGTTCTCAGATGGTCCTATCCTATCTATATAGATATATCTGGGCATGTCGATCCCGAATTTCAATGCATTTCACAAAAAAAAAAACAACATTCCAGGACTTGGTTTCACTCCATTTCACTCTTCCATCATACGTCGGACCATGGAGCTCACCATGTCGGACCACCGCTCCACACCTCTCCACCGCTCCTGGGTCTTCCGAGGCCTGGGGCGTCAGGCTGTAAACTCAGTTTTGTTTCACATTGTTTGCCCAACATGTTGCCACTTCCTATGTGGTTTGTCCATCTCATCCACCTTGAATCTTTGGGGAAATCCATCTTATCATCTTTGAGGTTTACTTTATATCAACTCGTACCTTGATTGAACCTTTGGGATTTCCATCTTCTCCTAGCAGTTTCCATGTCAAAATATGTCAAATGTTGCACCCTACCAGATGCCGCATACCACACAAGCGACGCGCCTGCACATAGATCATGCTACCTGCATCAGCCGGAACAGAAGTGAATGGATCGAGAAATGTCGAGAAATATGGTAGAGGGAACATCCCAAGTCGTTGAATGGAAAAGTCATCGATCTGGAATCTGGATACTATACATATGAAATAATCTGGATACTATACATATGAAATCATCGAAGGAAGTTTAGAAGTCAAACTTACGACAATATGGACAGATGAAAAGCAGAGCAGGGAAGAGGCAGAGAGAAGAGAAAGATTAGAAGAAAGAAGAGTAGAAGAGAAAAAGTAAGAAGAAAGAAGATGCAGATGCGAGAAAAGGTAGGAAAGTCGCGAAACACTGTGTTTTTTCCAATGATTTGGGGCTCAGGAGGGTCGAAAAGTAGGCTCGCTAAAGCGGCGGGTGCGGAGCCAGCTGGCCAGATGAGAGATGAAAAATTGCACGCCGTTGTGGTGCGAAGCACATTTCGAAGTCAACATGTATAAAACACACCATTCTCGGACCACTTTTGGAAGTTGAGATGTCGAAAAAGTGCACGCCGTTGTGGCGCGAAGGACATTTCCAAGTCAAAATGTACAAAACACCTCAGCGTCGGACCAC
>Ga0126342_10002968_pt1 | contig 27401 bp, 27 predicted proteins | sample Cyp1metagenome_FD_92528 | JGI IMG/M metagenome (GOLD analysis project Ga0126342, IMG submission 92528) | Coral microbial communities from Lord Howe Island, Old Settlement Bay, Australia - Cyphastrea 1 metagenome | ecosystem: Host-associated > Invertebrates > Cnidaria > Coral ... | reverse complement strand
TATACATATATATATATATACATATATATATACACATATATATATATACATATACATATATATACATATACATATATATATATATATATATACATACATATATATATATATATACATATATATATATAAACATAAATATAAATATAAATATAAATATATATACAATATCTATATATATATATATACACATGTATATGTATACATATATATATACATAACAAGATTCATATGAGCGTTTGGCAGGAAAACCGTAAGTTTCCGGTGATGTTCAGGCTAATGTGTCCTCTTTCTGTATTGATGTGCTCAACATCTCCATTTCAGAGCGGCAAGGTTCGGAGTTACAATCCCTGAAACCATCCATTTGGGGTGATTTGGGGGATGGTTTATCATTGTTTTACTCACGTTAGTCATTAGTGTAATAAGCATTAACTAGCCATTAACCACCAGTAATAACCATTGATCAACATAAATAATCATTAAATAATCATTAACCACCATCACCATAGGCCATACCATAAAATCTCATGCATTTCCCATTAATTAAGGGGTGATTCCCAGTTTGGTTTCTCATCCTTTAAATTCCCAAGATATGTCTAAATATGTTTAGTCTATAACCATTGATAATCATGAAATGCATCGTCATTAACCATCATTAACCATGATTAACCATCATTCGATAATCATTAACCATCATTAACCATGATTAACCATCATTCAATAATCATTAACCATCATTCAATAATCATTAACCATCATTAACAATCATTAACCATTATTAACCATCATTCAATAATCATTAACCATCATTAACCATCATTAACCATCATTCAATAATCATTAACCATCATTAACCATTATTAACCATTACTAACCATTAATCATTAACCCAGTTTTTATATTATGTTTAGTCTCAATCTTTCTCTTTCCCTGACCATCTTTGACCAGTCGGAATTTCAGGTGGAGGGGGTGAAGGAAGCACCGCTCGAGAGGTCTTGAGACACAAATCCGTGGAGAAATGCGTGGCATGGCGTGGAAAAAAAGCGTGGGAGCCAGAAACGATGGTCCATTTGGTGAGAAATGATTAATTTTGATTTATGTTTTTTTTTTTTAAATAAATACATAGTGATGTGGAAAACCAGAAACAACTAGTTATGTTTTTTAAATACATATTGATGTGGGAAAAAATTGAAAAAACTGTCGAAAGCCGCCTGGATTTTTTTGTGTTGAAATACATGTTGAAATAGAGGAATCCTCTCGTCTACCTTGGAATTTGATGGAGAAGATCCTGCTGAATACCGGTAAGTTCACATAGCTATGGAACGTGGCCCATTTGCTTCGTGGACTAAATGGTGATTTACCACTTCGCAACCTGTTAGTTTACCAGAGGGATCCAGAGGGTACGTGCAATGTCTCGTTCCAGATGTTCCAACAGATCCGAACCCCCCTTTTTTGGAGAAAATGCTGACGAGGTAAATCATTATACAGATACATGATGCATATACATATATATATATATAGGTAAATGATGATGAATAGTGATACTAAAGTAGATGGACATCATCATTTACCCATTGTACATCTAGTATATTTCGATGTACCATGATGTTTTCTATCCATAACTTAGGCTAGATCCAATGGTCACCCATCGACGGCCATTAGGTCATGGTGGACATCGATGGAGATGTCGTGGACTTTTGCAAGGCCGGCAGCACGTAAGTACCCTCTGGTAATTTAACATAACTATGGAAAATCACCTTTTTTTTTAATGGGAAAATCCACTATAAATGGTGATTTTCCATAGTTATGTTAAATTACCAGAGGGTAAGTGCCATGGGGCACACCATCGTTGATGTTGTGTTTTAATGATGGGCATTTTTAAAACCAATTGATGTTGTGTTTTAACACCTAATGTTGATGGTGAAAACCAATTGATGGTGAAACCAATCAATTTTTTGTTTTTCACCCACAAAAAAAATCCTCAATCATCTCAATCCGCTCATCAACATTAATTATGGGTTTTAACACCTACCCTCTGGAAAACGTTTACATAACTATGGAAAATCACCATGCTACCGATATTAATGGGTAAATCCACTATTTCTATGGCCATTTTCAATAGCTTTTTGTAAGTTTACCAGAGGGTAATCAATTAGAGGATTGAGGATTTTTGATGAGTGGATGTTCGGAAAGAGCTACCCGGCCTGGTTTTTTGCAGTGTGCCATGGAACATGATCCATTTGGCGATTTACGCATTAAATAATGCCATTTTACATGGCTATGTTGAATAAGTAGAGGGTACTAGCCATGAACTATCTAACTATTTAACTATCGAACTTGTGTTTTGCTGAAGTGAATTGGAAAAAATGTCTTGAATGTCTCGCAAAACGCAAAACCACAATCTTCTTGGCCTCATTTCTTTTTTTTTGGGGTTCCATGGGGTTCCACTCCCCACGATCCCTACGTCTCCGTGGCGCTGGCGCAGCGCAGGCACACCTGCCGGCCAACAGCGAAGCCTTCGCAGATCCCCGGCTGGATCTCATCATCGATGACTGCAAGGTGCAACTGGAACAGGCCACAGAGCCTTGAAACGAGGGCCACGCGATGGGGGCCGATGGCCGTGCAGGTGCCGTGGGGTTGGAAACACGTGTTTAAATAGGATATTTGGGTATGGATCAATACCCATTAATACCGTTTTTAGTGGGATGAACATCCATTTACCAGCTATTTTGATGTTCACCAGGGGTACAAGGTTTTGACACACTGCTATTTAAGATTGGCAATAGTTGAGAAACAACAATTGATAAAATATGATTTGGTTTAATTGGATGATTTACGCGTATAAAACCAACAATTTGATGGGGATATGATAGAATCATGATAGGATCTATAACCTGACTCCAATATACCCTAATATATAACATATACTAGTAACTGGTTCGAACACCTGGGAGGAAAGGGGGTTCCCATGCAGCATCAACGAGGTCTCACCAACAAAACATGGGGATATCCTAACCATCTGGAAAAAGAGTTGTTGGACATCTAAGATTAGCCATGTTTTGAAACATCCTATGACTTGTAGAATTGGTGCCGCACCATGGTGCCCATATCAAATCCCCATTGAATCCAGTTGAATCCCAGGCTGCGACTTCTTTGCAGGGTCATTCGTAGAGTCCGATTCCTGAAATCATCAGACAGATTCAGCCTTGCCGACGCCTCAAACGATCTTACCCATCATAGGTGCTGGGGGAAGCATCAATTTCAGTGGCACCAAGTTCCGATTCCCTTTTGGGATGCATTTACCCTCTGGTAAAAACTAACATAACTATGGAAAATCACACTTTTTAATGGGTGAATCCACTATAAATGGCCATTTTCCATAGTTATGTAACAAATTACCAAAGGGTCAGTGACATTCTTAAAACTGCCACGAAGAGGGGTTCCCATCCTTGATGAATTGGGACCACAATTCCCCACTAGACGGCGAGCAAAAGAAACATCAGTTTGTGAGTTATATATATATATATATATTATATTTAGTTATATTTAGTTATATTTTGAGTTTTAGTTATATCCCATTCATATTTATCTATTGAAATCATATCGCATCCAATTTCCTCCTGTACTCAAACATAGCAATTAAACATTCACCATTTGGTTGGTTGATTTTCCCAGCCTATAAATACACATCCATTTACATTGGTCTTTCCCATATTTCCTCATCTTTTCCCATCGTTTGCCGATGGTTTTCCTATTAAAAAACCTCCACCCATGGCCTTTTCCCGTGGCCTAGGAGAAGTTTGATGCACCTCGGTCCCGATTTCTCGTTTGATGGAGCTGTGTTGCTGTAGATCTGGGTAAACCACAACGACCGAACCCTCCCGAAGCCTGGAAATCATGGTTTTTATGTTAGGGAAATCATCCCCTTTGATGGCCGAACAATTCAGGTTAGTGAAAAATAATATAGTTTACCCAGATAGATTTTCAAATTAAAGGAACTTGAAGGAGAACCAGAATAAATGGCAGTTTAGTTCGCTGGGAACATAGCATCTATAGATCGTGGATTTTTTAGCAAGCCATGTTTGATGATTACTGGAGGGTATACAAGGTAGAAAGGACAGTTAAGTGGTGCAAAATATGGTTTCCAAATCGCCAGTTTAGCAGAAAAGATGCTCATTGTCAAACGAATCCATACAAAACAGGGAATTTACCGACTAATATGTGTTCTTGAGCAAAAATACAGGGGTTTTCAACCCATAGAATTGAATAGTTGGTTGCATTCACACGTCCACTATTTCTATATATATATATGTATACATCTACATATAATAATAATATATATAATCACATATATATATATGTTATAGAAATCTTAGAATGCTCTATATATACTGTAGGTTGTTGATTTTTTCGTATCCAAAACAATCTCCAGGTGATCATCATGGACCTGGACGATCCCTTGGAGGGTGGGCCATGCTACTGGCTCTACTGCAAGGTGTTCCATCGGGGATCCCAGATCCCCAAAAAACCACCGTTGATACGAAAAGTCGTTGGAAATGATGGAAACCTCCCATGACTTTTTCGGAAAGCTCCTGATTGTTTTTTTTTTGGGGGGGAGCTATACTACTTGGAAGAACCATCGACATTTCCACTAGCTGCTGCGTTGTTTACATGGCCAGTCACACCTATGGGTCGGGGGTCCATGACCTGTGATCAGACCGCACTACTTGGCTGAAAAATCCATAATCTTTAGATACGTTGCAAACGATGGGGACAATGTTAATGTTGGGGGTTCTAAAAATGGGATGGTTTATTATTGGGTTTTCCGGATTGCCACATAGGTCCATAGATTTTTCTTAGTCCTAAAATGTGACTATTTGGATGTTTCTTAGAATGGGAAATCCCAAGTCACCATGGTTGTTTCAGTATGAACATGTTTGGTCCAATGACTTGGATGATTTTGGGCACCCCCACATGAAGGAGGTTTTGGAGTGAGTGAGTGATGAATGATCACAAAAGCCCAAAAATATCATAAGTAACTCATCCCAACACCCCAAAATAAGTAACTATCAAAAGGTAACAACAAGGTGATTTTTTAATGGATACAATCATGGTAAATCGACTTGGGAGGATTGTGACTTATTGGGTCAAAAGTTGGGATTTAGGCAACAAGACATGGAGATGTTTCTGGATGAAACCGGCACGACCTTGTGGCCGGCCACGTGCGAATATCCAGCTACTCATGATGTCTTTAGCCTCTGATTCCAGAGTTTGTTCTCTACTTCTGAATGCTGGTAGACTTCCACCGAACATTTTCCCGGACATCCAAAAGTGGACGTTTTTTTTAATCCCTTCCCCTATCATAACACCAACAGAAGCCCTTCAGTATCTTTGGATCATTTGGATCTCGCAGGAATTCTACGAGATGTGCAAAACCAAGCTGAATCCGGATGGTATTTTGGTCACGCAGGCGGCTGGGTTTGGCTTGGATTCGTCCAACCTTTGGTGATCCAATTTTGAGTTGGGGAACTTCTCCCAAAATTGGAGGATTTACCCGCTGGCAAAACAAACATAACTATGGAAAATCACCATTTTTAATGGGAAAATCCACTATAAATGGCCATTTTCAATAGCTTTTTGTATGTTTACCAGAGGGTACCGTGATTTTTGCCCAATTTGGGTGGGGAGATCCGAGGGGATATTTCATCAGATGTTTTGGGCCAACAATTTGATGCTGAGTTTCATAGGTTGCTGACAAATCCATATGACCAGTACTGTACCCGTAGTGTGATTTGGTGATTGGGTCGCTCAAGATGTGGTAGCCAAAGATTCGACATTGCAAGAGTTTGCCTTGCGGATGTTGTCACCTTTTCTACCCACAGTCAAACAATTCCCAACTGACAGTGTTTCTTCTGTTCTTTGTTGCTTTAGCAGTCATTGGTCAATGACTGACAAAGTCAATGACTCATCAACCAAGAGAAAACAACAGATTCGTATTATGTAATTGATGTCATATCGTTTTCAGTGAATAAATATGTTGTTTTCCAATCAATCTCTACTCATTTATAGTGCAAGTAACTATGATTTACTGGAGATTTACTAGAATTTTAAGTGATTTTCCGAGAGGCACTAACTCACTAAATCAAAACATTGTTTTTTTTCCCCAATTCCAATGGTTTACATATTATCATCGTCCCAAAATGGCCATTTCAAAGGTCGAAACTGTTTGTGAAAATTTCTGGGCCAAGGCCAGTGGAGCCGGTGTGAAGATGTACAAGGCGAGATTCGTTGTGTCCAGCGGCGAGATTCGTTTCGTAACGTTTCCCACTTGGTCAATGGGTTTTTAAAAACCCAATGAATTTTGGAAGATCTCCACACACCATCTGGGATTATAGGGGATTATAGGGGTTAAACCACTAAGTGGGATGATCCTCCAAGTAATCCTGTGACATTGTGGGAAAGTAACATACCCCCTTACATTGGGATGTTTTGATGCGTGTAACCCTCATATTCTGGCTGCGATGACGTTCGACTAGGACGTTCAACAACCAGGGTAGCAGGGTATCATCAGTGCCATGCTGAAACAAATTTATAGGAATAAGTTGGATACCAGTTTGAAACTGTCTAATAATGTCAACCAGGATGGACAAAGCCTTGGGCCTTGTTCTGTTGAATTTGCGCCAGTCGAATTTCAATGGCAAATCACAATCTTTGATCCCGAACGAATCATGTGTGAATCACACACCACCATTGTATCATATTATTGGTTATGTATCCCACTATATCCCCCCAAAAAAAACACCATTATCTCAATGGCCATTTCAGGAACCTAAATTGGAGGTACCAATCCCATATATAAGGCCTATTTTTCAGGCTTATGTAAGGGAATATCCCTACAATTCATATGGCCCAAAATATGGTACGTTTACGTACCTCCAATTTAGGATCCTGGAATTCCCATGGATTGGGGGTGTTTAGGTAAACCATCTATAAATCACAATTTTTAATAGGTACAGTAAACCATCTATTTCTATGGGCCATTTCCCATGGCTATGTTAGTCATAACCAGAGGGTGAGGCCCCCAAACCAGGCCGCTAAGTTGATGCACTTGTGCCTTGAAGAAAACCTTGGCTTATGGTAGATATATCTATGGTCAATGGTGTTTAGAGACCACTTTAAAAGATTACCATTCTATTCCATGTTCAGAGAAAGAAATATGATAATGATAAGGGTTATAAAGTGTTATACATCACCATTATATCATTATATCCCACATTTATTTATTCATTTATTTATTTATTTATATATTATATATATTATATACACATCCCAAACCATTATTGGTTTTATAACCCATATCTGTCTCAACGCCAGGCAGTGCTGTCGCCTGTGCTTAATACCTTGAAGCAGGTAGTGGGCTGGAGGATTAGGTGCTGAGGATCCATTGATTTTTTGGGGAACATCTTCACCGGAAAGCTGCTGGTTTCTCAGATGTTTTCTTCGTCTTTATTTCCCATGAATTCTGGGGTAAAGCCGGTTTTACTTTTCCCGAAAACCAATCCATTGACCCTAGTTTCAAACGATTAAAACATGAGGAGACTGTTGATGATGAGGAAGATGATTATGATTATGAGCTGATGAAGAACCAGTTGATGAAGCGTTGAACAAATCCATGTCAAAGTTTCACCATCCCTGAAAATGAACTGTTGGACACCCCCAAAAATGTTACTTGTTGAGCATAAGTTTCCCAATGGAAGTGGCCGTGACCGGCAAAATTTGAGCAGGTGTTTCCTGCAGCGAGGGCCTACAAAGAAGCTGTCTATTCCTTTGCCGATGAGCGCCTTTGTGATTGCTGGGAGATTTGTGCTGATGTTTTCAACCTCACATCCCTTTCAATGTCACCATGCCACGATGCCACCTGTGCCCAGTTTTTGTGATGAGGGTCTACCTCTACTTGGAATGGTGAATTTCATAGCCCCTGTTGTGGTTGATCGCATTGCCCAAAGAGAGATGCAATACGTTGATCCAGCGAAAGCAGCAGTTCGTTTTGGAAACACAAAGAAACGATTCATTGCTGGTTTTGATAAGTTGTTGAAGATTGTGTTAAAAAATAGTACAGTATCTATTTGAATATCATGTGTAACAGATCTTACTTTAGAATATCCACATAAATCTGCTAACATATCATGATATTCTAAACAGTATGATATTGAGCGTAACCGATTTTATTTTTAATATATCTACATAAGATAAGTTTCTACATCAATAGGTGGTATGGTTACCATTCCCAATTGGGTGGTTTATGACATTGCATTTCCCACATTATCTAAATTTAAACATGGGTGGTTTATGTAAATAAATTTCATATTCCACATTACATTGTTTTTTTCCCCACATTACTCATTGTTGTAATAACCATTAACTAGCCACTAACCACCATTAATAACCATTAATAACCATTAATAACCATTAATAACCATTAATAACCATTAATAACCATTAATAACCATTAATAACCATTAATAACCATCAACCATTAATAACTATTAAGAACCATTAACCATTATTAATAATATATTCAGAATATCTTTCTTGTTGGTCAGACCCAGGTGGGGCTTCGTGATTGGCCACAGCAATCCGAGCACCGCTTCTGTGACACCTGAGGAGGCGCCGAACCGTTGCCATGAAAAGAACAGCTGTGGAAAGATGGGATTGTTATATATTATTGATGTGATTTTAGTATCTTTCACTGGGATTTCACCAGGTTTTTTTGAAGGTGTTTGGAGTTTTGAAAAAACTATGAAAGATGGGAGCGGCTGGATAATTTTTTCACATGATGAACCATCGTGGATTAAGGGGTTTTAAGCATTAAGAATTGGGATAAAGAGATACATTTGATAAATGATGGTTGATTGATCGTTGCTGAACGGTTGATTGATGGTTGATTATATGCGGATTCAAGCACCAACTATGGGTGGGTTTTGACCATTTTGACCAGTTGAAATTGGGGTTTTGACCGGTTGAACGGGGGGTTCTAAGGATATTGTACAAGTTGATGGATGGTTGATGGCTTCTTTTCGGGGAATTAACCTACCTGGTTGGTTGTGGAGTGTCAAAACCAGTAAGGAGAGCTATGAACCAATCATGGCTCGCCAGATGGACCGCTGGATGTATCCCCGTAAGCATTTTTTATCTAAATTGGCAGTGGAACATCTGCATTCTGAAGAGCTAATTTCATCAAATGGAGGGTTTTCCGTTTCGGTTTCTACTTTCTAGTCTAGTTATACATGAGAGAAATTGATATACCCTCTGGTTATTTAACATTGACATAGCCATGGAAAATGACCCATTTATAGATGGTTTACCTATTGAAAATGATGGATCTTTCCATGGCAAACTGTTAGTCACAACCAGATGGTATATCCATAAATATCCCAGTATTATCCCATCATTATCCCAGCAAATCATCCCATCATTAAACCATATTAAACAATATTAAACCATATTAAACCATATTAAACCATATTAAACCATATTAAACCATATTAAACCATATTAAACCATAGTAATGCAGTTGGAGAATTATGAACCAGGGTCATTCATCTGTTTCCAAGAAGGATGAGCCATTTATAGTGAAGCATCTGGCACCATGCAATCACCACGAAATTTGAGAGGCATCTCGAACTCAACCAAATAATGGCCATAGAAATAGTGAGTTTTCCCATTAAAAAATGGTGATGTTCCATAGTTATGTTATAGAAATAGTGAGTTTTCCCATTAAAAATGGTGATTTGGTGATTTTAACCATAGTTTTTTGTAAACGTTTACCAGAGGCTAATGATGTTGACTTTTTTGTTTGAGACACTGAAAAAAAAAAACAGAGTGAAAGAGTGTTGACAACATATTTCCTGTTCATATCCCATTAATATCCCAATACAATATCACATTATGTTGCCTAACATGAAAATTACTAGATATGAATATTCCTATTGGTAGTGTTCCTGTACAGATCTCATGAATATTATTAATATCCCAATACATTATCCCATATTATTCATATCCCATTAATATCGTTCAGTCAATCCATCATTAATCATTATAAACCATTGATTTTCCATTAAAACAGATGGTAACCATCATTAACCATTGATTTTCCATACAATTCATCCATAAAAGTCAACATGACCCAAAACTGCTGGGATGGCCCTGCAGATCGACCGCCGCATTGCTGAGCGCATCTCCAGTTCGTTATCGTTTCTGGATGGCGAAAGCTACACAGGTCCAGGGCTGTGAGAGCCAGGGGATAGCCATTAGCCACACGGGTTTTAATGGAGACATGTGGTTTGAATAGCCAGAAATATTCTAGAAGATATAATATATTAATATATATTATATATATATATATGTATATATATATATATGTATATATGTGATATATTATATATATATATATGTTATATATATAATATATCATAATATATATATATATATAATATTATATTATAGAAGATTATACAGATGTGTTTAATTAAACAGTGTTTAAAGTGGGTAATTCCCCATGCCATTTGCACCATCCCCCAGTACCATGCCAGGTCCTTTGTGTCTCACAGGTCCCGCGCGTTTTTCCACCGATTTGGGGGATTTTCTTGCGGATTTCCCCCTGAACAAATCGGAGAAACCTACCCGGCCTGGTGAACCTACAAAAAGCTATTGAAAATGGCCATAGAAATAGTGGATTTACCCATTGAACATGGTGATTTTCCATAGTTATGTGAACGTTTACCGGAGGGTATGTTATGTGGTTTACAAGAGTTAAATCCCTCCAATATCATCGTGATATCCCATTATACCTCCACTATATTATCATTTGTGTTGGTTGAATCACCATTAATCACCATCAATTCACAGTAAGATTTGGTGAGTGTTGGTGAAATCCCCCCACAAGAATGGAGGGTGGAACAGTGGAACGTCAGGCATTTTCTGCCTTTCCAAGCAGATGAGATTAGATTTGGCGGCCGCTGATCTGCACGACGGGACTTCATCCAGAACTGGGCAGGACGAAAACTGATACATATTGTACATAGCCTCAGGGTTTAATAGTATGACCAAGAAAAAATATGATATATATATATGATGAGATATGTATATGTACACATATATATATATATTATATATATACATATATATATATATATATATACATATATATACATATATATATACATATATATATATATATACACATAATATGCAATAGCCAACCAATAATCATATTGTTTCCCTGATTTAAGCGGAACAAAACAGGATTCCGAACTTTCTAAATCTCAGGGTGAAACCAAATCAGGCGGAGAAGCGAATCTTGTCGAAGGACAATCCTGCGGTGTTTTTGAAGCACATGGAGGTGCCCTGCGCGTTCACAATGGGGGTTACCCTCTGGTAAACATACAAAAAGCTATGAAAAATGGCCATAGAAATAGTTGATATACCCATGAATAGCATGGTGGTGGTTTTCCATAGTTATGTAAACGTTTACCAGAGGGTATGGATGGTTATGGCTCTTACTTGGTGGTTGATCCCACTTAGTAAGATGTAAGTAGGTTGTGACCCCCATTTATAAGTGGATTAAGCCTACTTCTCGCACTGAAAAAACAAGGGATAGAAGCTACTTAGTAAGTGGGATGAGCCACCAAGTAACAGTTATAACTGGCTTATAACATCTTATAACCTCATTTACGTGATATACATGTACAATAACATATAATAACCTTAGTTACAGGAGATATTTTATCCCATTTATAGCTGCTACTGGCCAAACAACTGTGGGGCTTTTTGTGTGGCCAATCCGGCTGTTTGGCGCCGCCGAAAAGTGAGATTCTACCAAGAGTTTGTGACACCTTGAAGCTGTTGTTTGGGCATCTGCGAGGGAGGTTCCTAAGTTCCGATTATAATAACATACACCAATATTATGGAAAATATTCTTGTCCAGGATGTTTTTAGATTGCCGCTCCAAAAACAAAAAACACCCAACAACATCCCTGCTTTGTGTGGCGAAAATTGGGGAAATCCCACACAGGCCTCCGTGGCTTATCATCCATATATAACCCATGTAATGCCAGAAGTGGAGATATAACTGAGGGTTTCTCACCCACTAAGTGGGATGCACCCCCAAGGACTCTGGGCTCATTTAACATAGCGAAGCCATGGCCCATTCAGTTCGATGATTTACCCATTAAAAAGGGGTGATTTTCCATAGGTCTACTGGAGGGTAGCCACATTTTTCTCGGCGAAATGACCACATGGTTGCTGGACAGCCTCCATTCTTGATCGGTTGGATTCTCACTACCCAATCAACAAGCATGATGCGTTGTCACATCCTTGTCTTGTTGGCAGTCCATTCGGGCCAATTTTACTCTAAATTTCACAGTTTTGTGGGTGAAGATCTTGAATTTGGCTGGTGGAGTCAGAGTTGTGTGGCTTCAAATCCAACATTGCCAAGTAAAAAAAAAGAAACAAGAGGAAGCCATCTGTTTTCCTGGGAAAAAACAACCTAAGTCCCAGGAGTTTTTCCCTTGAAGCAATGTCCAGGGTGTCAGCCAGTACACCAAGGAGCTCCCGTTGGGCCCAGAGGGCCCAGTAAACCACAGGGCTTGGTCAATGGGTCAATGTCCCATGGCTTGGAGATTTTGAATATCATATCACATCTGAAATTGAGATGGGACAGAAAATGGGATATATAAATGGAGTTTTTCCAACAGAAAAAATGAAATATTTTGGAGATGTTCAAGTATCTGAAGTATCTGTTGGAGATTGTATCTGTTGTATATCCCCAATAGTTGGGTGATTTATGTGAAACCTTTTTGGACATTTACCAAGCCCTGAAGCAAATGAGATCAACCATCCCAGTAACCAACCATGGACCATGACTGATTTTAAGTCACATCCAATAGTTGCATAGCCAATAGCAAACCAACAGGATGGGAGTCAGTCGCTGATTTGAGGGCGAACCCCCAGTTGATTAATGGGCAGGGGGTACCCATTTGTTTATAGTAAGTGGAGAAAAACCTGAATTGTGGGTATATAGTAAATGTTGGAGGATATTGTGGGTACACCATTTTTTTAAAAAATTTGGAGGATATTGTGGGTACACCAATTTTTTATAGTAAATTTTGGGGGATATTGTGGGTACATAACCTATTGAATTGAACAGCCCAGGGGTTATCAATCCGGGGTTGACATTCGGCCCAAGTCCGATAGGTAACGGAACTGGTGAATGGGTAGGTTACTGAGGTTACTGGGCCCTTGCCACTTTCATGAAGGGGATCGTGTCTCAGTGTCACATCTTTATAACAAACTATACTGGAAACATGAGATATTTCATGATAAAAATCTAGCTGTGGATTCTGAGATATTCTGAGGTATTCTGGCTTAAAATCATGACTTAAATCATGATAATTGATGAACAAAACATATGAGGATAAAGTGTACCATGGATATTTCATGATATTTTTCAGGTCTACCATCGTGGTCCTTTCGCTTTCTTGGTACCGTCCCACCGTCGCCACCAGGACTCGGATGCGACGGAATCCACGGATCCCACACGCGGCTACAAATGACCGAAGTCTGCTGACAGCAGTTGCGATCCCATATGGCTTCACCATGGTGCTGGAATATGAATCCCAACATTTGCCAGAAAAATCATCCAGTTTTGTGGGGACATATGAGATTTTTGCCATAAAAACATGGTAAAACCATAAAAAGCATCCCAACATTTGCCATAAAAATTATCCATTTGCTATAAATATACCAGCACCATGGTTCGCATATGGGGACCCCATGTCGAAAAATGGTTGGCTCAGGTCAGGCTGGATCATCTGCAAGGAACAAGCCTAAAATCGGCACCTAAAAAACACACCGCTGGGTGAATTCGATGAAAAACCTAGTGATACCCTCTGGTAAACCTACAAAAAGCTATTGAAAATGGCCAAAGAAATAGTGGATTTACCCATTAAAAATGGTGATTTTCCAGTTCGCTATGTTAAATTACCAGAGGGTAGGTGCCAAGATGGGGACATAGCCCTGAAATGCTGACATCAGTCAACGTTAAACGGTTGATATCAGATAAACTAGTTGTATGCACAAAAGAATTCCCGCAATCATATCCCGCCCAGAAAACCCTGGTTGGAATTTGGATTTGTTCATCTTGAGGTCTTCAACTAGAAAGTGGTATTGAAAATGCTACCAAAAGATGCCACCTAAATAGGAAATGTATCTGATTGTAATTGTATGCTTGCTGTACAGTTGGATAGGTTCATAACCCAATCCATAGCTGGGAGCCATGGTGTCCCCATGCATTTGATGACCTCATCGCCTAGCGGCCAAGCATCACGGTGGCACTGCTTCTTAGGGGCCTTATGATTATGGGCCGCCCGGCCATGCGCTGCAAAGAATCTCAGCGCCGTGCTGACTTTGAGAAGAAATGGATTCAAGCAACAAATATTTGGATTTGAGCAGCGAGTCAACCATGAAAATTCATGTCATCTAACTGACTGGCTGATATAGGATTTAACCATATTTAACCAATATAAACTGGACAAAGCTGGGTGAATGGTATGGAGTAGGACAGAATTTCTACAGCCAGGTTCATGCCCTTCATGAAGTCTGCATTTCATCGGTAAAGGTGGGGATATAATTTGGGGAGATTGGATGGTTTAGTAAAGGATGTAAAAGGGATATCCCCAGACACTTCATGGTCGGAGATCGTTGACAAGGATCTAGTTGATACCATTTGCTAGTCTCTTCATCCTAATACGAAACGCCGCCTCCCCCTCCCCCTGAATAATAAACACGTGCAGTAGTTTTTTGTATTAGGGGATATTTAGTATTAGGGCGCGAAGCTTTCCCCTAGTATTAAATTAAACGCCCCTTAATACATGTTTTTTTCTATTTCAAAATCGATTGGATTTCCTTTAAAGCCTAATTAAGATATTGCCAAAATTGTGATTTCGAAGCTTTCCCCTAATATTAGATTAAAAACCTTAATATAAAAAACTAAAAAAGTATATTTCAAAATCGATTAGAATTCCTTTTAAAACCTAATTACAATATTGCCAAAAAATTGATTTCGAAGCTTTCCCCTAATACTAAATTAAACACCTTAATATTAAAAAACAACAAACAAAATCGATTAAACATTCTTTTAAAACCTAATTACAATATTGCCAAAAAAAAATGATGTCGAAGCTTTCCCCTAATATCAAATAAAAAACATTAATATTAAAAAAAACATTTTTTTCGATCTTAAAAGACGGACCCTAATACCACAAATGGGCCCTTCATCTTTGAATTGTTTTTTAAATGGAATCAATTAAACATCAAATTGGCCAGTCGCAAATGTCCCAAAATTTCACGCGGGCCGTAGTTTTTAGTATTTGGGGGAGGGGTTCGTAATAGGATGAAGGGATTAGTTGATCTGCAATGTTGATCCTGGTAAGATCCGATGGTGCCCTGAGTCTAGTACGACAAGCCTATTTTTGTGATCCTGGCCATAAACACATATTTAAAATTTACTATCATAACTTTCCTTCATGGTCATGATTTGTGACATTTAAAGTATATGTCGTTTGGGTGATCTCATTCGGCTGGTGTTTTTTGATCCTGGCCATGGTGACTTTCAGACTTTTGGAGCCTCGATTTGTCGCAGTTTTTTTCTTCGTCCAAATTCAGCTTCGGCCGGTCGGGGTGATGGCAGATTGTCAGCCCATCGGAGAAAAGGGGACGGCAGCTGGAGAACAGGGTGATGGTTAAATATTGGGGAACCAGCAACGGGGAATATCATGTAAGAATTTTGCGTTTTTTTCCCGTGGATGGTTGCGAAACCCTGCACCAGTTGGTACTGTAACTATTGGTAACTCTGAAATACATTGAAATACTACGAAACACTGGAAATGATGGGATTATAGCGGGACGTTTACCATCTACCCTGCCTGGTGCAGGATTTCGCAACCATCCACAGTATCAGCAGTATAAGTATATCCCCACTGTATCTCCAATTATATATTAGAGCCCATGAAATCCCTATTGCCCTCTGGTTATCTCTGGTTATTTAACATAGCCATGGAAAATAGCCCATTTATAGATGAATTTCCCATTAAAACCTCCATTTATAAGGGATTTTCCATGGCTATGTTAAATAACCAGAGGGTACATTTCTATTTTCATGGTCCATTTGGGATGTTCTTTCCAATCAGATTCCGAGCTTCGCCTCTTCGCTTTTCGATTTTTTCCTCTGCCAAAAAGTTCAGTTGGGTAGTTTACCACAGATCCTTGTACCGGGACACGGGTGTGTCTGAATATTTTGGGTAAAACCACCCCAAAATCCGTTTATCCTCATGTTCGTCTATTTTTTCGTGATGCCATAGAATCCCTTCCACCTCATTTTTCCAACACCCCCTAGAAACCCATGGTTTTAGTAGATGTAAACTTCTTTGGGACCATGTTTCAGACACAGCCACATGGCATCCCATGTCCCTGGCGCCAGTTTAAGAGAGACATGCTCCTGGCGCAGAGACAACAGGTGGATCTGGCAGACTCTGGCAGCTCTGATGCCATGGTTTCACCATGGAGATCCAACGGAATTTCTTTGCGTTAAACCGTTGATTTACCCTCTGGTTATTTAACAGTTTGCCATGGAAAATAGATGGCCCATTTCTCGAAATAGATGGTTTACCGAACTTAATAGCATGGTGGATCTTTCCATGGCAAACTGTTAGTCGTAACCAGATGGTAAAGATGTTTTTACGGCTTCAAGGAACCGCTTCTATGGATGATGTCCTCATTTTCAGTGCAGAATGATCCCACTTGGTAGAAAAAACTCGTTCATCATAGTTACCCTCTGGTTATGACTAACATAGCCATGGAAAATCCCCAACATAAATGGAGGTTTAGTTCGCTAGGAAAATCATCTATTTCGATTAGGGCCAACGAACTACCATGGCTACAATGTGAGGCCCCCAAGATAGCGTTCAGTTGGTGCACATAACTCCAAGAACTATGGTTTATGCTACTTATAACATCTTATAACGAACTAGTTACTGGGGCGAATCTAAACCAACTAACATCACTGGGGGGCCTCACATTGTATGTTAGTCATAACCAGAGGGTTTTTCATCCAGTTACCCTTTGGGATCAGCCCACGTTACGAGTCGGGGACGAGTCGGGGAGTTATTCACCACTTAGAATCGGGGTCGTGGGATGAACGGTGAAATTCTCGGGGGAAAAAAAAACCAAATCATCCAATCCCAGGATTGAAGGCCTCATTTTGCTGCTTCAAATGGTTCAAATAATTGTTCAAATTGAATATTTTATGGGTATATAATGGTATATATTTGCATTGTTGAGACACAAATATGGAATGTCACCAACAACAGAAAGGACTACACAGCCACGATTCGAAAGTGTTGTTTCTCTCTGCTTCTCGACCTCGAGTTAAAGGTTGACATCAATGAACGGTTTAGATGTTCTTCAAGAACATGTTTGAACTTGCTGTTTGCCAGTCCAAGGCTGTTTTTGTTCGCCCTTTTCGGAGGATTTTGGTGTATTCTTTGCATTCTGGGTTCCCTCGAATGAGTCCTGAGTATGGCTTTCGGACTAGGACAAAGAATTATCTACTGTGGTTTTGGGTGATCATCAGTGCCTCCATTAATAGTACAATTTTAATCCATTTTACCGATATCATGAAGATGATATAAGTATTCAATATACAATATCCGTAAGTAAGCATTATAGATTTTTTTTATGATACATCAATATTATACTTGTACCTACTTGTACCATTTAACGTAGATCAACATAGAGTGCCCAATCTTCAGACCCGTTTGATGCACCAGGAGATGCTGGAGAAGCAAGAAGCGGATCGCGCGGCCTATTTTCAGAGGGGGGCCTCAACGATGTCACAGCAGGGTCTCAGCACGGCAGGCTTTGTGGTGCTTTTCCAATATCCCATGACGGATCCATGGTGCTGCTATAAATGGTAACATTGATCCCATCAATATACCCCAGTCATGTTAGCATATATACCAGCACCATGGATCCTATGGGTATGTGAATCATCTGCCAGTTAATTTAGTAATGATCAACGTTCTTACACTGTGGATGAATGTGGCCTTATAGTGTGGTTTATAGCGTGGTTTATCATGTGGCTTATGATGGCTTAGTATGGTTTTTGAGGTGGTTTTAGTTGCCATTTCACCATCAACCAACGAAAGCCAGCATGGCATGTCATGACACTGAGGATAGTCATCAACTAAAAGAGACTTAGAGACAATGCTGAGCTCGCATCAATGTTGACCCCTGGGCTAAAGAAACATCATGAAATATGGGGATATATGGAGATATCCGTGGCACCAACAAACATCAATAGGATGAACCAACGAAAATGGGGAGAGTCCTGAGAGGAGGGGAGTGGACCCAAGAAATAGCCGACTTGTTTTATGCTTGGCGCTTGGCCAATCCTGTGATCTCGCGGTAGGGCGTCCAAATCGAGAACCGCCGAGGCAGATGAGAGACAAACAGTCGAAGATGCTTGCGGCGTCGCTCAGTGATATTTTGGACACTGAAATTCGTTCAGTTGCTAAACCAACTAAGAAGCCCCAAAGTGTTATGTGTGTTGTGGTTTATCTATATAAACAGAATGGAAGGTTCAGGGCAGGGTTTAATCTTGGGTCCACAAAATTGTAAAATGTGACAGTCAGCACCAACTTATTGGTGCTAAACGCAGGGAAAATTCGGGAATGATCCACTGGCTAACTATCAATAATCATCCCAGCAACCCCCATTCCAATGATTAATATGGACCTAATATGGATGATCAATTTCCCCAGCATCAATATGCATCAATAATCATCAATACTGAGGGAATGGATGGGAATGGGATCATCAATAATCATCCCTACTAAGCACCAGTAAGCCAAATATGGCTCAACTCGGATTCTCCGTAAGCGGCCAATGATTCTCCATCGTTTGGGTGCGCGATTTGCCATGAAAAAACGAACTTTTTTCGTTTGGGGCCGGTGTTGGTGCTGGTGGTTTTTGTGGGTGACGTTGGGGATGTTTTTTTTCGAGTTTACCACAAAAAACGATAAGTTTTATCCTCTGGTAAATTAACATAGACCCTGGCAAATAGGGGTTGGAAGACTAGCAGGGTCTATGTTTACCAGAGGGTAATCATAAAAAAGATAATCATGAACCTAGCAATATCAACATATATCAACATATATCAACCATAGGTTTAACATGGTTTAACTTACTTGTGACTACCTGGGGTTTCTTAACATGAAAAAAAACAAGTCACCACCCCCGGTGACTTGGGAAACCTTCACACATATACTTGGAGAGGCGTCCCACCGAGTATCACCGAGTATATAAGTGCTTATGCCATCTATAAATGGATTACTGGTTGGTGGTGACTGGAACCATGGAATTTTGAATGACTTTCCCATATTTTTTGGGAATGTCATCATCCCAACTGACGAACTTACTCCATCATTTTTCAGAGGGATAGGTCAACCACCAACCAGATTACTATTAACCATCATTAACCATATGATAACCATATATAAACCATTATTAAGAGTATATTAACATAATGATGGATTCTCATTGTGGTTATGACGTTGTTAACCACCCCGTGACGCTCTGTGGGATCCTTTTTTTTGCGCCAGAGGTACGAGGCCGGGGTGGGCAACGAGTTGGAAAAGAAGATGCGGGAGGACGAAGAACGTCCCGGGATCCCAGTGGTGGGAAGATATGGCTGTGCCATGGTGTACACCATGGGGACGTGGGTCAAAAATGGGTCAAAAAATGGGCTGGTGTGTTATTGTGTCTCTATCCCCAGATGAACAGGGATACTAATCAACCCAAACAGGGAATTTTATGTGATTATATGTGTTTCTTTCTATCCACAGTCTATCCAAAAAAGATGAAGAATCCAACAGAAAGACAGCCACTGGCAGCCACTGGCTTTGTGTTTCAGTCACCCCCAATGGCAGTGAGACATTTGCACCGAACGCGTGCAGCTCCACCAGCTGGTCTCAATGGTGAGGTGCGAAGAGGTACCAAGCGATCGCCGAGGAGAAGGAGATGCGGATCCTATTGGCCCATCCAAAATTGCGGTGAAAGTCGGCTTGCGCACCTGCTTCACTGTTCCAGATAGTATCATATCATACAATATATAGTCAGTAATATATATATATACAAAATTTATAAGTAATATAATATATATATATATTTAGATCATCATGGTTGATCATGAAAATAGTTTGTACAGCAGGACGAGTCTTGGACTGGCTTGGAGTTACGCAGCCACACTGCCCTGGACCACCTGCATGGGCTGCGCCAATCGCAGTGGAATGGCTGCGTCAAGGTTGTGATGAGAGAAGAGCTGAGCTGAGAAGAAATGGGATGAGTTAAGAAAAGCTGAGATGCGCATTTTTTGAGCTGAGCAGAGCTGAGAAAAGCTGATATCAACTGAAAAGAGGCTGAGAAGAGCTGAGACGACCTGAAAATAGCTAAGAAGCGCTGAGAAGACATTCCTGCAGACAGACTGCCTGGTGCAGCGCAGGCAGCATACCGTACCGCAACAAAACCCGCAAAACCGCAGTTCACCACAGATACATGCTTATTGTATCAATCTTATTGTAACAAACCTATCAAACCTCATCTTGATGCAGCTGGTGCAATAATTTCACTGCGCAAAGTCTGACGCAGTTGCAAAACACCACAGTGAAAACACAAGCAACTCCCCAACAAAAGTCCTCATGCCTCCTGTCTCCTACCTTTTACCAGGCGTCTCTGAGGGCCCCCGCACTTGCAGCGCGACATGGGGCTCCGTACTCCAATGGCCCAAGGTATGTTCATTCATTTTTCACACTTTTGTCGTCACAAAAAAACTTCCCTGAAACTCTATTGATGTGTTTGTTTGATCCATCATTTCAAGAACTACTTCGCACCAGAAGAATATTCATTTCCGATAGTTTATAGCCCCCATGGCCCCTTGGCCGCAGCTCAGCCTCCAGGAGAAACTGAAGATGGAGATGCGCGAGAAGAAAATGAAGGTCGCCCGAAACCTGGGCGATGGGGGTTCACCCCTTTCTAGCCGATGGGCAACCGACATTTTCCTGACTTAATTTAACGAAATATAGCATAGTGTAGCACATAATGAAATAATCTAATAGTTTCATTTAAAATAAAATAATGTATATACTATGTATGCATATATATATGTGATATGATGTGATATCATACCTTTTAAAGTAGTCCAGTAGAATATACTGGAGAATAAATAGTGTGTGTGTGTGCGACATGTTGACATTGAAATAGAAATAGGATATAGAACAGAAGAGAACAGAACAGAACAGAACATTATAGAATAAAATAGGATACAATAGAAAAATGATATCATTTTTTTGATGTAAAAACATTTCAAATGATAATTTTTGATTGCTATTTTAGAATTGCCAGAGGTCCGCATCTTGAGCAGAGTTTGTCGCATTACCTTCTGGAAGTGAACCGTGGCAAGGGGAAATCTCCTATGAATGTTTTTTTTTAATGGGAAATCATCTGAACAGCGGCAAAAGCCCATTGATTTATTCTTAACTGTTGGTTCTACTAACTTGTTGAAACGGAATCATGAACCAGTTCGCTTTAAAGAAACCAATAGAACCAGTTTGCAACCAGGTTTTTGACGTTGCTCATGTGTAAACGGAGGATTGTCCACTGTCACGTTTGCCAGAGGGTATCTATTTGATAGCTCATCGTCATGGCGTAATTTTACGTGTGATGGTCACTCAAATTTTGACCCAGAATCCCGGTGTATTCACCTGGGCATATGTGTGTTGGAATTGCTGTATCCATTGGTTTTTTTCCCTAAGACTTGGTGTTCGTCGCTCAATGTACATCATACAAGACAAGATCATACTTTCGCAAAAAGAACTAAGGGAGATCACATAGATTAATTCTATAGCCTCTGGTAATTTTTCACAGTTTGCTAACTAGAAAATGGCACATAGAAAGTTCGTTGATTTACCTAAATATCATTGCAAAATGGGTCATGTTCCACTTCGCAAAGTGCTGCCAGGAAGCCAAGCCTGGTGCTCAGTTTGAAAAGAGATGAAACCAGCACTGAACGATATCCATAGGTTGGGGTATCCTCTGATAAAATGGTGATTTAATCATCAAACATTGGGGATTTAATGGAATTGAATAGCGGTTAAATGCGGTTAATGATGGTGAATGGTGATTTATTGGTGATTCATGAGGATGGGATATACCCTCTGGTGAACATACAAAAAGCTATTGAAAATGGCCATAGAAATAGTGGATATGACCCATTAAAAGCATGGTGATTTTCCATAGTTACGTAAACGTTTACCAGAGGGTAACACCACTGAACTGATTCAACTTGTTTGAGTCATCCAGAAAATCGCCGTACGTACAGTGCTGGAAGATGTTGATCATTTTTTGGACTTTGTATTGATTCACATTAAACATGGGTATAAAAATGGGTATACCTTTGATCTACCCCACAAAGGCATTTGTTAATAGGGACAATTCTTCACCAGAATTTGTAGGGATTCTCCAGATTTTCAGCTTCGTCCATCCGATAAGTCACCTGGTTCTGAGGAAAGCGAGCCATGAATATATCCAGATGCAGCTGCAGGTGTGAAACACACGGGACATGCAGGATTTGACCATTAGAGTTACTATACCCCAGTACGATCCAGTATGGAGGTTTCGTAAAATCAAGAAAAACAAACAACCATGGTTGTTTCAATACTATACTGGTTGGTGGTTTGGAACATTTTTTATTTTTCCATATATTAGGAATAATCATCCCAACTGACTTTCATATTTTTCAGAGGGGTAGGTATACCACCAGCCAGTATAGTTTGGTCATCCATGACTTGAATGGGAGATCCCCCATTTTCAGAAACACCAATATTGTTGCGCAATGTAACTCGGAGAACGAGTTTGCTCTTTAGCCAAGTTTTACTCAGGAACATATCATATAAATCATATATAATATCATCTTGGTGAGGAAGAGCCAGCTGCTGCATATTGTCAGACGAGTGTCAGTTTGAGCACTCTCATTCGAAACAGGTATGGTGAATTTAAGCACCCCAAAGCCTGCAGGGGTGGTGACGTTTTTTCATTCGTCCTTTTAGTATCTTGAGTATTATCAATCCATCCCCGACCTTGGGTAGTTCAATTCTTGAGTTTTGGGCTATAAATGGAAAATCACCATAGTATCTTGAGTTTTTGGCTATAAATGACTATAAATGGCTATGAATGGAGAATAACCAGAGGTTTGGCCATGAATGGAGAAGAACCACAACCATCCATAAGCAGCAACATGAACCATGCCATTTTGGGGTGCAGGAACGGCAGATTCAGAAGCAGCAAGCGCGGGAGGAGGAACTCGAGCCGTCCCGGCATCGTTGAGATGGTGCTTGGTACGGAGAGTGCTTGGGAAAGTGATGGAAAGTGGCTGGTTTATCCCTGGTTTATCCCTGGTTTTATGAGTCCCTCAAGTTGGGTTTGCCCAGAATTACGTGTACTAGAATATTATAGAATTATATTCTTTAGAAAAACAACAATTCCATATTTACCAACCAAGGTTATCTCATAATGATTCATATTATGTATATTAAGATATATATATGGCTGGTATCTATGGGGGATCATCCCACTTTGGAATCCTCATAGCTTCTCACAACTCGGAATTGCGGAATTCGATCTCCGGGAATGAATTTTCCGGCACAATTCACGTGGCGTCTGCTCATATCTTGATGGATCTTGATGGATCTTGATGGATGATTTTGATATGATTTTCCATGATACCCTCTGGTAAACGTTTACATAACTATGGAAAATCACCATTTTAAATGGGAAAATCAACTATTTCTATGGCCATTTTCAATAGCTATTTTGACATAACCAGAGGGTAAACCATCCAGCTATTGGAGTTTTCCCATGACTATGGACAGCCCCATTTTTCAAAAAGCGGGTAGAACTTCCCCAAACTCATCCACCAGCGGTCACCAGCGAACGCACGACGTCGCCAGGCTCCTTGCTCGCCTCAAGGCTCAGGATGAAGCACTGGCGCAGAAAGAGCAGGTGCGCGGGGATGGGGCGAAATGGTTGAAAGAATCAGCAGAATGGGTGTTTAACCGTTTAACCATTTGACTTGCCATACATGAATGAATATATATATACACATCAAGGATATATCAGGGATATGTATATAATTATATATGTGTGTGTGTATGTACATGATATAAACCATAATCATTTAAACTCCAGAAAACAGGACTTCCACGGACGCCAGGCCAAAGTGGAAGCCAAACGCCGTGCCCTGCAGGTGTCATCGATGCTGGGGGGGTACCTTTCTGGACCCATCTGGTGACTACCCTCTGGTAAACGTTTACATAACTATGGAAAATCACAATTTTTAATGGGAAAACTCACTATAAATGGCCATTTTCAATGGCTATGTTAGTTTACCAGAGGGTACAGGAAATGACTTCTTCGATCCATTGAAATATAGCTGTTTATGATTGAAATATGGCTTTTTAATGCTGTTTATGGCTTTCTTTCAGTGATAATCGATATTATACTCGTATATATTATTTTTGTATATGTCTGTTCTATTGGCTGAATTGCTGAATCATGATTCGCATCAAATCCGTAAATGGCAATGGGAAACATGTTGCAAGTCTTGAATTTCAAAGGCGTGACATTTTCATCTACATGACTGCGTCATTGTCGGAATGTGAGCAAGAAAACTATTGGTCAAATCCCCTAGTCTTGCAAGTCTTGTGACATCTTGCAACTTGATAAAGGGATTGATCAAAACATCAAACCCATTATTATATGTATATATAAATATATATATATTATCTCTGATTATTTCACATAGACCCTGGCAAATAGGACTTGGAAGATTAGTTTCCATTAAAAAATTGTTATTTTCAGGGTCTATGTTTATTTACCAGACGGTATATATTACCTCTGATTATTTAACATAGCTATGGAAAATGACCCATAGAAACAGATGATTTTCCCAGCTATAAACCTCCATTTATTTTGGGGGTTTTCCATAGCGATGTTAAATAACCAGATGGTGTTTATATAACCATGCCCTTTGGTAATGTGTTACAGTTTGCTTTTGAATATTGCCATAGAAATCGTTGATTCACCTATTAAACATGGCTACTTTCCATAGCAAATTGTCGGTAATTTGTTACATAGCTATTGAAAATTGCCCAGTCGAAATAGTTGATTTAGCCGTTAGCCATCAAAAAAAATGCTGGATCTTTCCAGTTCGCAAAGTGTCAGTTTACCAGAGAGTATCAATGGATTGGTTAAGGGAAAATTTTAACCGGAAAGCCCCTTTTTTTTAATGGGAAAATCTATGGTTTCCGGTTCCGATTTTCCCTTAAACCGATCCATTGAGAGTAGCATGTTTTCAGGGATCAAGCTTCATAGATCACCAGGGAATTCCGTCCCTTGGGCGTCCGAGCTACACGAGGTGAATGCGGAGAATTTGCGGGAACAAATCCGTCTCAAGTACCTTGGATACCTTGGATACCTGGGACCCAGAAGTTGTTTCAAGTACCTTGGAAACCATCAAAACAGCTGGTTTTTTCAATTTTTTTCCTGGGATTTAGTGGGATTGATCATGATGATCATGATTCCACCATATTTTTTTGCGTTTAACATGGGAATGTAATGGTCTATAACCAATGATACCCAGTGGAACTATGAGATGATGCCTTCACAGGATCCATGTTTAATTCATGGAATGAATCCTAGCTTTGGCGTTGAATACTGGCCCTGATTGGTGGTTCCAAACATGTTGTAGTTTCAACACTGTTCAACCATAGAATCAGCAAACACGAGCATTATTGAAAAAAATATATATAAATAATGTTGTTCCAGCACCAAGCGGGTCAGTAAGTGTGGTGTGTCCCCTTACCCTCAATCAAACGTGGCAATGGAGAATCCCAAAATATGTGTTGATGATTTTCCCATTGAACTCAGCCTCCATTTATTTTGGGAATTTGCCACGTTTGACACCCGAGGTATCTCAGTACGTTTAACAGGAGCCATGATCTCATGGAGAACAAAAATCTTCCCGTTGGAATTCAGGCACCACATTTTCAGACAAAGCCTTAAATATCCTTAAACGGAGGTTTCCTAAGTCATAGGGCTACCCCCAGTCATTATCCATTTATAGATGGGACTTTCCATGAAATCAACGATCCAATGCTCGCTTGGGGTACCCTCATTGATGGTTTTCTGGTGCAACCGGAAGTCCTGAGCCCGCGACCGCCCAGGAATGAGGAAACACCTTCGCGTTATGCTCGTGACCAGATGAACGAGGCGTTGAAAGATCACCAAATAAACGAGGATAGCCTCTGGTAAACGAACATAGTGAACTGGAAAATCACTAGTTTAATAGGTGAATCATCTATAAATGATCCATTTTACATAGCTATGTTAGTTTACTGAAGGAATACTGAAGGATAATACGCATGTCTCGGTATATTATAGTGAGTTCACAGCGAATTCACACCAAATGGTGATGTATAAAGAAATCACCCCAAGATTTGCTTCCAGCTTCTGAATTTCTTGGCATATTCTGAACTTCACGGAGATAGTTGCCATCACTTGAGGTGGATTAGAGGATGCCCCCACCCAAACAATTGGCGAAGTCAATATGTGATTGTATGCCTAAAGGAACCTTGCCTAAGAAGTTAATAACATTTAATATTCCCACTCTTACCGAAAGGAACATGGGAGTTTAAATTATGTTCGACTTTCAATTTATGTTCCTTTGTTGGGCTCATGGCTGCGGGAGAAGATCTCTCAATCGTTCTTTCTTTGTTTCCTGAATTCATTCTGCCATGTTTTCTTCTTTCTGTCGGTCTTTCCTTCCCTCTTTCCTTCTCTTTTCTTGCTTTCCTTCTTCTTTGGAAGCCTTGGCAGTCTTTGCAAAATGGTGCTAAGTAAGATACCAAAAGCATCCAAAAGCAGTCGTAAAGGAGCGGTTCCTTCCGAAAAAAATCGATTCAACAGCGAAGTCTTCCCACCGGCATTTATTCCCAGTGTGAGTTAACTGGTTGGTGGTTTGGAACCATGGAATTTTATGACTTTCCATTGGGAATTTCATCATCCCAACTGACTTTAATATGTTTCAGAGGGGTAGGTCAACCACCAACCAGTTAATTACTTTACTTCGTGTGATCCCCACCATGACATTTATACATTTTCTTACTGGCAAATCTTCTGGCATTCTATCTGACATATCTTCTGACATTCTATTTGGCATTCTATCTGGCATATCT
>Ga0126342_10002967_pt1 | contig 27401 bp, 12 predicted proteins | sample Cyp1metagenome_FD_92528 | JGI IMG/M metagenome (GOLD analysis project Ga0126342, IMG submission 92528) | Coral microbial communities from Lord Howe Island, Old Settlement Bay, Australia - Cyphastrea 1 metagenome | ecosystem: Host-associated > Invertebrates > Cnidaria > Coral ... | reverse complement strand
GTGGGTCAAAATGGAAGACCTAGGGGACCACAGATGTTAGTCTAGTTTAGTATTAACCATCCATAATTTTGGGGTACCTAATTTTGACCCATACCCATATAATAACCATAGATTAACCATCATCATTAACCACATATCAGATGGGTAGGTTGAAACCACCAACCAGTATGATCATATATCCCATCATATAACCACACAAAAACCCACTATTATTGGTATTATAACCACTATTATGATATAATTCCCAACCAGTTGATCATTAGATTATGATTAACCATCATTAACCACCAACCAGAGCAGCTCTAACTTAAGGGCAAAACATGCCACGCATTCCATGGAGTTAAAAAAGCCGCCAGGACACCTCCAAGCCGGACAAAGGTGCCAGATAAGGTGCCATAGGATTGGTCGTGTGTGAATGGACATTTATTGGGAAAACTAGGGGGTAATCTATTTGATGATTTAGTTAAGGTGGATCTATTCAATATATGAATATAGAATTTCATAGACAATCATGGATTATAGTAATAGATAGTTTGGTGGAATTTGATGGATAGTACTGAATATTTTCTTGGATATCATTGCTGGTTGGTGGTTTGGAACATTTTTTATTTTCCATAATACTTGGGATGATGATCCAATCTGACTTTCACTCCATCATTTTTCAGGGGGGTTGGTTGAAACCACCAACCAGATTGAATATTGCTGGAAATCTAAGATCGCATTTTTTTCAGATATCTGGAAATGTTTACATAGATATATTTTCTTGGATAGTTGGATTGGGTATATCTGGAAATCTAAGATAGCAATGGACAGTTTTTGCGGCCATCTAAACGACGGAAGCCGAAAGATTTTTCTGGTTGGAATCAGGTGAATCCTGGGATTAAAATGGGAATGGGTCAAAACCTCAGATTTTTTTTTTGGTGTATATAATAGATATAGATAGATATAGAATATATGGATAATATCATATAAATATCTAAGTATATATATATATTTTTTGGGTGTATATAATGGTGTAATATGTCTATACCTATATTAATAGATATAACTAATGAATATGTATATATGATCTATTACACTATTTTTTTTCTTTATGGATTCTGTATATTCTGTAATGTCAACCCCGGATTAATAAACCATTGTTTATTTAGTTTATTAATTGTGGGGGTACCCTCCAAATAGTCACAATATGATACACAAATGGTATCCCCCCCAATTAAACAGCCTAGGGGTTTATTAATCCAGGGTTGACATTATGGATCTATACATCAATCTGGGTAAAATTTGATCACGACCTCACTGTTCTCCCGAACCCTGGAAATCATGGTTAGTAAGGGGAATCATCCCCAAATGGCAATTCAGGTTGGTGAATTATTATAATTTACCCAGATATATTATTACAGGATGGGCCCCCCCAGCGATGTGAACGTTGGTGTAAAAAAAAACATAACAAAACCCCCATGAATACTAGTTATATCTACCATAAACCACCCAGTTGCAAGTTGGTTTTTCAACCATTACAATCCCCATTAGTTAAGTTATATCATATATATAAGTTATATCTACCATAAATCATAGTTATTTATGTTCACCAACTTAGCTATGGGGGCCTTACGTTGTACCATATCCGAGGGGAGTAAACATCCATTTGCCAGGTTATTTAGGGTACCGTTTGGGCACCAGGCTTTTGATTTATAGCCCAATGGCCTTATCTCAGGTGAGTGAATTATTGAAATTTACCAGATGATTTTCCCACAAGTTCTTCGAGGGTCATTTAGACACCAAAGTTTGGAGACCTTCTGAACCAACCACTAAACGCGGGATGACAATGACCCTTAGGGTTGGGGTAAGTACCCTCTAGTCCATAAAAAACTAGCATAGCTATGAAAGCCATTGTCCATGGACAAATTCGATGTTTTATCATGATTCACCGATTACCCTCGGGTAACTATACAAAAAATTATGGAAAATCACCACGTGTAATGGCTAAATCAGCTATAAATGGCCATTTTCAATAGCTACGTTAAATTACCAGAGGGTAAATGATGATTGGTTGATGATTTGTTTGGGGATTAAATATTAATGTCAACCCTGGATTAATAAACCCCAAACGGCTGTTTAATTGGGGGTACCATTTATGTTAACTTACCAGAGGGTACAGACAGTATATCAATTCGCCCGGTGATTTTGACCAGTTCCAAAGATGTCTTAAATTGCCGGTATCCCAAAAGCCCCCAGCTGTCACAGAAATCAGGTTGACAAACTACTGTAATTTGGAATATTAATGGTATTATTAATGGTAAACTAACAGAATAAATTATTAATACTATTATTAATGAATTATAGTGGTAAATTAACATTAAAATCATTATTAGTGGTATAATTATTAATGGTATTATTCATACTATAAATTCATATAAATTCACTGATACCCTCTGGTAAACTATCATAGCTATGGAAAATCGCCCATTTAGTTCGATGGTTTACCAAACTTCAACATGGTGATTTTCTATGGCTATGTTAGTCATTACCAGAGGCTACATGCCGGTCAACAAAATTCAGGGGGAAGTGAGGGCGCTGCATCAATGCCTCATCTCCAGGTCCTGTAGAGCTATGGGGGTACCCCAAGCTCGCTGGTTGGTAAACATGTCATGGATCTGAAATAGGCAACATGGATGATGAAATGGGGGTAGCCCTATGCCTCAGGAAAGCTTTGAGTTCAGGCACTACGTAGATCCGACAATTGCTACCTCCTTGCGTTGGGGGCAAGTCGCCACAAATTGGCCATTCCCTTCCCCTTCAAAATCTTCAAAGCACCAGCTCTGAGGCCAGCATGAGCCGATTCTCACCCGGGTTGCAGCAATATTTTCCATGGGCCCATGGGTTTGTTCAGATTTTTTCTGAAGTCGCAAGCATCACCAAACAGCTCAACAGGAATAGTAGAATTATGTAGAATCCCAATAGGAATACCAGCCAAAATGTTTACTCCACCACACCCAACAGTGTGTAGACTGTTTCAGCAAAGTGAACATCAGCAGATGCCTGAACATGTCTAGTTGGAACTTTCAACATCATCGACATTTAGCCAGGCTAAAAAAAAGGCCTCGTTAGTGAAGTTTCACCGTTGCATGACAACTGCTGTTCTGAAGAACCGCGGTTGAAAAGGGCACCCAGTGGCACTGAACTGCGGCGCCTGCGCAGTTCCAGTGCACTCAGTGAACTCAGTGGATGATATCACATTAGATTTTACCAAAGTTAATGCTATTATATTATATTATGTTATATTATAGATATATTAGTAATATACATTAGTATATATACATTCGTGGATTATATTATATTATATTATGGATTTTTGTTTATAAACATGGATTAGATGATTTCGCCGGCTAGTTACTATTGGCTTATAAAAATTGAGTTAGATTAGGCTCTGGATCAATACCAGTGACCCAAATTCTTAGGGGATGAACATCCATTTATTATCATTTACCAGCTATTGACTGATGTGTCAGGGGCGGATATCTTGACCCATCTCCATATCCCAAGATATCCCAAGATATCCCAAGATATCCCAAGATATCCCAAGATATCCCAAGGGCGCTGGAAAATACTTCGCATACGGTGCCGAGGTGGTGCACATAACTCCAATTTCACTATAGGGTTGATGAATGGGGGTTACCATCTGGTTATGTCAAAATAGCTATTCAAAATGGCCATATATATAGTGGATTTTCCCATTAAAAATGGTGATTTTCCATAGTTTTTTGTTAGTTTACCAGAGGGTATAGTTGATGGGGATTATAAACCAACGTTCACATCACTGGGGCACCACCTTGTTGGGCAGTGGCTGGCCATAACTATGGTAACTATAGGTCTACCGTTCACCCTGTTCTCCCGGTTCGCCTGGTTCATCATGGTAAATTTATGGGAAATCATCGCCAGCCGCAAGATTCAGGTTACTCAGGTTAGTGAAATATTGTAATTTGATGTAATTTGCCCAGATAGGTGATATATCTAGAGTTTTCATGGGCTTATAAACCATTTATAACTGGAAAAGGCACCACCTTGTAGCTAAAAACTTATTTAAAAAAAACAAACCTGCGCCGGCGCTGCACCTGCGAACTGATACCATTTGGGGATTTCCATAGTCATGGGGGTACCCCAAGCTCGTTGGTTGGTTTATTTTGATGGATCCGAAATAGGCAAAATGGATGATGATGATTTAGGGGTACCTCCATGACTTAGGAAACCTCCATATGATGTATGGGCCAGGTATAATTTTACAACCATTTTTCGAAGCCCAGTGAAGGTAAATAGATGTAAATAGGCTTTATCCCCATGACATTCCCATCTTAAAGCACCATTGTTAGTTGAATTTGATATCAATCCCATGCAATCACCATTTCCTGGTTGGTGGTTTCAAACATTTTTTATTGTTCCATAATATCTGGGAATTTCATCATCCCAACTGACGAACTCGTATTTTTCAGAGGGGTAGGTATACCACCAACCAGATTTCTGTTAGTGAATTCCCATATGAGTTGGACCGTTTTCTACTTAAATCCCTCATGTGAAAATCACGTTGTTGGAAAATTCACAAAACGAAATCAACCACATTTTCCGCCGTCGAGGTGAAATAAGGTAGAATCAGAGGGGTAGGTATACCACCAACCAGAAAAATATCAAGATTCATAGGTTTTTTTTGGGATATGATGGATATTTACTAGGTCAATCTTGGATGGGTACTTTAATCCAACATAGTCTTTTGGTATAGGATTATCTACGTTCACCAGCTAAGAATTTGTCATTTTTGTGCAGTGTATCTGGCTGATTGGCTATGGAATGAAAATGCATTAATATAGTGCGGTACATCATGATTTCGGGAGTTCATAATATGGCAGTGTGTCAAAACCTTGTACCCCTGGTGAACATCAAAATAGCTCGTAAATGGATGTTCATCCCACTAAAAAAGGTATTAATAGGTATTGACCCATCCCCATATGAATATGGTATCATCAAGTCTCCGAAATGTTCCGAACAATCATGATTTTTCCATGATTTTCCCATGATTTTCCCATGACTTTCCATGATGTCCCGGCCTTTTTTGGCCTTGGATCGAGCCAAATTAGAAGCCCAAATTGGGGCCCAGTCCTTAAAAACGCGCCTTCGTCCTCGCCCTCGAGAAACACAGATGGTCGCTTGGATTTAACCGAGACGCGCGCACAACGGATCAGAAAAATGTAATAGATTGTATAAGAGTATCCCCTCCAAAAAAAGAAGAGTAAAACACTACTACTAATATAAATACACACATATATGTATACATATACATATATATATATACATATATATATATATATTGGTAATTTGTTGGGTTATTTTTTTGGGCGGGAAGTAGAATGGGAATATCCATGATTTAATGGGGTTATATTCATGCTGGAAATACCTACAAAACAATTGGTTTTTCGGGGTAGATGGGTCAACTCTGAACCCCCTGGCTTTGTCTCAAAATTTGGGATGCTCCAAAATCAACCATACTCAATGGTCATTTCAGGAACCTAAAATGGAGGTACTGTCCTGTACCATATAAGGCCATATTTTGTTGGTATATTCATATTCCCTTACATAGGCCTGAAAAATAGGCCTTACATATGGTAGGTACCTCCAATTTAGGATCCTGAAATTCCCATTGACATACCCTCTGGTAAACTAACATTGCCATGGAACATCACCATGTTTAATGGATAATTCAACTAGTAATGGTGATTTCCCATAGTTATGTTAGTTTACCAGAGGGTAGATGTCCTTTTCCCATTGCTTGGTTGATGAAAATAGAGGGGTTTGAACGTTTACCCCTTTAACAACAGGTTTGTTTGATGATAGATGGTATACCAAACCGGCCCCTATATTTTTACCAAAAGGACATTATTGAAATCAAATGGATTTCAGAACCTCATCCCTATGAACAAATGGGGGTACCCCAATAGCTGGATTAGAGTTTAGAATGGAACATCCTACTAAAGTGACAAACATGTTTGTTTCCTGAAATGGTAGTACCCCAAGCTCGCTGGATGGTAACCATCTCATGGAAAATCCTCTTAAAGAACATGGATTCCATGGATGATGATCCATGGGGTACCCCAATTTCAGGAAAACTCCAAATGTTGGAAAAAACATCCAAGAAAATATCGGCGATTGGATTTCCCAGAATCGCATCCCATAAATTAGTAGTGTTTACTAGGTCAATCGACTGGATGGGTACTTTAATCCAACATAGTCTTTTGGTATGGGATTATCTACGTTCACCAGATAAGAATTTATTTTTTTTAGCAGGGTATCTGGCTGATTGGCTATGTTTATATCCCACTATATTACGCAGATCATAAACATGAATAGATTGGAAACAAATCACTGCTAGTACTGAGATGGACGGGATTAGTGAGGAGTGGGTGGTAAGTTATCCATGATTTAGTCACTTAAACGTTCGCCAGTTACTAAGCAGTTATAACTTATGCTATAATAACCATTAAGCATAAATTGATCCACGATCCCTGTTAAATCCCATAAATCATTTGATGTTTTTTTCCATGGGTTGTTGATAGCTAGTATATTAGATATTTCCCTATCATAACTGTCATAACTATCTGATTCACTAGGGTCTTTTCCTATATTAAATCGATCTATGCGGGTCCCAATATCCTGGTTTTAACGATCGATAAACCTATGATTCCAAAAATGTCTTAGATGGGCAAACAAATCCTATCATAAACAAATCATTTTTTTTAGATGGCGACAAATCCCTAATAGACAGATCATCAAATCCCTATGTCCAAAAAGACAAGTCCCTATGATTCGCTTGGTTAATCCAGATGAATCCTGTCATTACTGGTTGGTGGTTTGGAACCATGGAATTTTATGACTTTCCAGAAACAGTTGGGCGGTTGAAACCACCAACCAGATTCATTAATTTATTCATTAAATCCTATCCCAAAATATGATGAATCCATATAAATCACCATTTTCCTATGCTTTTCCCATGCTTTTCCCATCAACAAATCCCTATGATTCAGTAAGTCTATCAACTCGATCCCAGGACTCGCAAGTGGGTGGCCAGGCTGCCATGAACGCCACTGGGCACCCACTGGGCACCTGCGGAATCCGCGGGAATCCTGGGGAATCCTGGGGACCGCCGCGTTTCCACGGGGTTTTGGAACCAGGGCCCTGGGACCCTGGGATGAGTGACGCCACTGTGGTACTCGTAACTGGCGAATTTTATCCATTTTCCTATCTGGTTGGTGACTGGAACCATGGAATTTTGAATGACTTTCCAGAAACAGTTGGGAATTGGGATGGAATGTCATCCCAACTGACGACGTGCATCATTTTTCAGATGGGTAGGTATACCACCAACCAGATAATAATCAATAATAGTAAAAAAACAATAATAAAATGAGTAATTAATGTTTTTAAAACAACAATATTTAATATTAGTGACATTAATGTTAGTAAAACAAGTTCATAAATCATTCCCAATTTCACAATTTCAATAGGTGGGTATATATAAACCTTTCCCAGTCATAGGTGGTTTATTGTTTTACCCCAACTGGCAAACATGGATCCCCAACCTTGAATATGTAGTTCAACCCTTTAGTTTTTGATAGTTTTTGCTATAAATGGAAACTCACCAGAACCAGCAAAAGATGACCATTTTTTGTGGACTATCAAAGATTGACCATGAAGTGCCTAGTAATGGATGAAATAAGCGAGTTACCTAGCAGTTGCCACTAATCCCAAGGCGAATCGAAGTACTGGAGGTGATGAAATTAAGATTTTGCCAAAAATCCAATGATGGGATGGGTTAAAACGTATGAAATTACCATATGACTGGCGGAATGTTCACCTCCATCGAGCGCAGCTATGACTTAGAGTACCATCCGGGTGCCTTTTTGTGTTTTCTGACGACAAAAACGCGCCCTGTGATTTGGTGTATTTGTTACCCTCTGGTTATTTAACATAGCCATGGTATAGATGGCCCATAGAAATAGATGGTTTACCGAACTTAAAACTGGGTGGATTTTCCATGGCTATGTTAGTCATAACCAAATGGTATCCAAATTTTCCGGTGATGCTGTGATTTTTTTCGATGGTTCAACTGGATTTAGACACGTAGACAACAACACTTGGGTCTTATTGGGATTTAAGCATCCGAAAATCAGATTTCGACAACAAAAAAAAGGATAATTGGGCATTTCATCATCATTCAATGGGGATTTAACCATTCAAAATGCCTAGAATGGAGCGAATGAGACTAGATGGTATCAACATATATTCGAACCATACTGTGTTTTTATCTGAAAACAAGGTACCGCAGTACCGCATTCCATCTGGATGAATTACAATGACCTCAATGTGACGTCACTGGCATGATGGCCTATATATGGCCGAACTTTCTATTCATTTTCAGGTTAGTCAATTCTTACAATTCAGCACCATCCCATGGTTGACCTCATTTTCCCCATCAATAACCCTAGTACATAGACATAGATACATACATAGATAGATAGATAGATAGATGGATAGATAGATAGATAGATAGATTGATAGAGATCGATAGATAAAGATAGATAAATACAGATAGATAGATAAAGATAGATAAATAAAGATAGATAGATAAATATAGATAGATAAAGATAGACGATAAAAATAGATAGATAAAGATAGATAGATAAAGATAGGTAGATAAAGATAGATGAAGAAAGAAAGAACAGAAAGAAAGAAAGAAAAAAAACGGAAAAAAAGAAAGATAGATGTCTAGATACACATACACATGCACATACACATATACTTATACATACGTATACATATTATACACACATAATACATATATATATATGTATCTATGGATATTATCGATTTATACATATCTTCATGGGTCTACATATACATCAATGGAAATACCTCCAATTTAGGTTCCTGAGATGGCCAGTGAATACATAGTTATCTGGTTGGTGGTTTCAAACATTTTTTATTTTCCATAATATATGGGAAAATCCTTCCCATTGACTTTCATATTTTTCAAGATGGATGAAACCACCAACCAGTTATATATGTGTATATATATATGGATATGCACTATACTATTGTCACATACTAATGTCCAGAGGATACTACCATATATGCATATTACATGCCATGGTATGAACCAGTTAATACATAGTTATAGATCCATACATACATATCTATCATTCACTGAATATATATATATATATCTTAGTGGACTCTGTATGGATTCTTAATATATCTATTCTATTAATATAACTAAGAAACATGTTTATGATCTATTATATGTTTATGATCTATTATTAATCGATCTATTACACTATATTATATATTCTTCATGGTACAGAATTCTATTACACTATATATTCTTCACGGATTCTGTATGGATCTATACATCAATGGATTCTATACCTCCAATAAATCAGGTGATGCGCCTGGGCAAGCTGTGCACACAGCTCGATGAGGTGATGATCATTGAGGCGGAAAACGGGTCACGGGTCGGATCCGTGGGCATGGGAAAAGCATGGGAAAACCATGGGGAAAACCGGTGGAGCAGGTGGAAAACCATGGGAAAACCATGGGAAAAACATAGGAACATGCTGATTGAACAGAGTGTTAAATGGTGATTTAATTGATTTAAGCAAGACGAAAATGAGATTGTTCATCCCGAGAAAATAAGTATTTCTTGGAATTTATCCCTGATTTATAGCTGAAGTTGATGCAAAATTTAACTCCAAGGGTTTATAAACCAACAAACATCACCCAGGGGGCGCCTCACCTTGTACTGATGATATGGGGATGATATGCCTCCAAGGAAATGAACACTTCGACCCTGAACATGGTCAGTTGAAACAGTGGAAACTCATCTTGCAAAGCCCTATTTGGCATGGTTTATGTTACTTTACTTGAGGGTATATTGGGATGATATTGGGATTATATGGATTATATTGGATTATTCTAATCCCAGAACTGGTTTGATTGCTTAGATTAGTGCTGAGATAATACTAATCCATTGGAAGGCACGGTACTCGTAAACAGGGCTTCTTGGTCTCTCCAATAAATAGAAAAAGTGGTATTGATGGTGATTTATGAAGCAATGTAGGGATATTAGGCCTTAATAATGGTTGCTGATGTTGTTCCATGTTCGAATATTGACCCATGTGTGAAACTTGACTACAGATGACTAGAGCAAATTTTGTCTGACAATAGGCTTCTGAATATCATATGGTTCTGACAAATTGAATCGAAATATTGAAGTCCACTTCTGATAAAAACTGGCAACACTTTGCCACATGAATCGACTGGTCGGGATTTATAGATGGAATGGGATGGATTGCCAGAAAACATATACCGCAGCAAGTTTGTTATATCCCCTTACATAGCCCTTATATAGGCCTTATATATGGAATCGGTACCTCCAATAAATCGGATCCTGAGTCATGGCCATTGATCCTATCCCCAGCAAATTCCTAGGAATGATAAATGAAAGAAACATCAAAAAATCCACTTATCCTTACTTATCCACCGTCATTTTTGGCGGTCGTAAAAAAAAGGACCCCCATTGATGGGACCCCTCCTTCCATCGTACTACTCCCATGGAAGCGAAAGCCTGGGACTTTCCGTATGGGAAGCGCAAATTGGGAATGGACGTCCTTTAAATTTACTATGAATTCACATCAATCATTAGATAGACAATATATGACAATATAGATTGATGTGATTTAGTTATATATACTTGATTATTCACACCAATAATTAACTATATTGTCATACGTCCTGTAGATAAGTTAGATACCCTCCGCTAATCAACCATGGCTAATCAACCATGGCTAATCAACCAAGATACCGGAGAGTATCTAATAGATAACTTGAAAACGGCCATAGAAATAGTGAGTTTTCCCATTCAAAATGGTGATTTTCCATAGTCATGTTAGTTTACCAGAGGGTATCTAATAGGTAACTTGGATAGGTTAGATATTAGATACCCGTACCCGGTGTCATCAGCTCCATAGCTTACTGAAAAAACTCCACCAGCAAACTTCGTTCGATGAAAACTTCCCAGCGAACTGAGCCTCCATTTAAGATGTTCCATTGCCATGTTTGGTTACCGTTTTTTTTTGTTGGGTCAGATACAAAATGATGCCCATGAACTAGTTATGTAAGCTGGTGTATACGCTCATGAACTGTAGATATATCTACCATATGTCCTGGTTCTTAGATTTCTTTGCATCAACTGAGCTATCATAAATCATCGTTTCACTCCGTTCAATCCCCATGTTTCTCTGTGAAAAATCACCATTTTCCTATCTGGTTGGTGCTTTGGAACCATGGAATTTTTATGACTTTCCATTCAGTTGGGAATTTCATCATCCCAACTGACGAACTCCATCATTTTTCAGAGGGGTAGGTATACCACCAACCAGATTAATATTCATGAATTCATATGAATTCAATCATTAAATCCTATCCCAAGATATGATGAATCCATTTCAATCATCATCTTCCTATGCTTTTCCCATGGTTTTCCTATGGCTTTTCCACTTCTCCTCGTCTCCGGACGAACAGATCCTTCAGGATCTTGATGACGGTCATGAGGTCTGCCGGACGAACGAGGTGGGAAAACACCTGGAAAACACCTGGAAAACACCTGGAAAACACTGGGTGGTTTTATGATTCATGGGTAAAAACCATGATTTTTTATAGTGGTTTAATCATTAGATTGATCATTTTCTATACATTAGATTAACCAAATAATGATTTATCTAAATTTAATGGATTTTATGTTTTTTTGTCATTCTTTTCAGGATGGGGCCCCCCTAGTTATGTTTGTTGGTTGAAACAAACCCATCTAAATATATGTGTAAGTATCATGCACCAACTTGTTGTTATAGTTATAACTATGGGGCCCCATCGTGTATGGATAGAACATGATTATGTTTTTTTGGATATAAATATTATGATTGTTTATGGATATGGCATGCTGATTTTTTTCACGACATGTGGGTTCATTCACGAAGATACAGAAGGATTGAGGCAAGCAAATTTGGATTTGAGCTACCGTGTGGTAAACTAACATAACTATGGAAAATCACCATTTTTAATGGGTAAATCAACTATAAATGACAATTTTCAATAGCTTTTTGTATGTTTAGTGGTGATTTGCCTGTCTGACAGTGGCATTTGCCGCAATGCCCAATTCATTGGGGATTGCGCTCTGGTGATCAAAGTCACTGGTCATAAATGGTGCCCCCTCTTTGTACTTCAATTTGGGCAATTCAGGCTAAAAAGTCGACCTGCATGCTGAGCATGTTCAGATCCTATTTTAATGCCCTTGGATTTCCATATGTATCATCCTTTTAGAGAGTCAAGAGAGTCTACCAAAAAAGGTAAGAAAAATCATGGCTTAGCCATGGCTAAATCTGGAAAGATGGCTTAAATTTCGATGAGAAAATATCACTTAGGAATCCATCAAATCCAGTTATTGTGGATTCTGCCCGGTACCAGCCGGTCTCGGCCCGAAGTATGGGAAAAGTTTTGTGAGCTGTCACGCTCTTTCAGTGGTAGCGGAGCCACGTCGTTGGCCTGGTGTAGTGGGTGTTAGACACCTTGGCTTGAGCCTAAATTCATGGCGGTCCCTACTTCGGTGCCGATGGGGGCTATGGGCTCGCTGGATGGGAGTGAGCCGTTTGCCCCAACCACCCCACCTAGTGTCACGGGTGAAGACCTGGTGAGAGAAGAAGACATCCCGATGCCTTCCTTTGGCGATGGGACAAGGAGAAGAGCTAGAAGACTGAGGTTTCAGGACTCAGAGGAGTCATTGGGAGGAGCCTCAGATGTGGGTGCTTCTAGCTCCGGTGGTTCCTATGACGCCCCTGGAGGACAAGGAGCAGTGCGAAGAGGCTTCCGTGGAGAACATGGAGGTCTAGATGGAGGACTTCTTCGTGACACTGGAGAAGGAAACATGAGCCCAATGCAGGATCCTTGGGAAGACAATGACCCATGGTCTGGAAGGCAGCAACACTGGCAGGTGAATGCAGCGGAGAACTGGTCAGACCTGGCCTCCGATAGGCATTCAGCGAGTGGTTCCGACCATGGCTCATCATGGAGTTGGTCGTCGTCCAGATGGTCGGCAAGAGAATGGGAGCGATGGCAAAATTGGGATAGCTCGTCATCAATGAACTACGATGATCAGTCTGAAGAAGGCAAGTATTCAAATTGGACGCGGAGATCTTCAGCGGGTTATGATGACCCTTGGAGGAAGTGGTCTAGTGCGAGCGAACTACTTGATGGCCGGGCTCTATCTCGAGATGACCATGGACAAGAACATCGTTTGGGAGAAGGTGAACGATCCGATCAGCAACCCCAAGGAGGTGAAGGAACAGGAGCCACGCCCTTGTCACCTACGTCACCACAGGCACAGAGATTGAAGGACAAGGACAATCGCCCCATGGGAGAGATTCCCAGTGGGGTTCCGTCAGTGGCTGGAAACAATAGCCAACAGCAGGCGCCAGGAGCTTCTGGCAAGATCAGCTCATCCTATCCGCCGATCTTCAACGCTCGTCCAGGCGAGAGCTGGGAGCAGTACTGGAGGAGCGTGACCTTTTGGGTGGCTTCAGAAGGGAAGTCGCTGCCTGCAGAAATGCAGGGTCCGAGGTTGATGCAACAGCTGCGGGAGAGAGCAGCCAAGATAGTCCAACACTTGACGGTGTCGGACGTTTCTGGCAGTGATGGGATTCAGAAGATTAAGGAGGTGATGGAGCGAAGCCCCATCATCAAGCTGTTGGATCAGAAGAAGATCGACCAGAGGAGGCAGAAGTTCATGAGGCTGGCAAGGCTGAGTGGTGAGTCAATTGAGAGCTTCTTGAACAGAGCGGAGATTTACCGACGGGAAAACCAAACTTCCCCGGCTTATCAGGTGGGTTCGAAGTTCTACATTGGACACCTGCTCGACGCAGCCAAGCTCACGAAGAGAGACTTAGCGCTGATCAAGGCGGCCAGTGGAGGCTCCTTGGAAGAGGAGGATGCAGTGACCACTTCACTGATGGACCTCTCTGAACAACTTGAAGGACAAGCAGGGTGTCCAATTGGAAAAGGGGAGCCCACCTTGGACCAGGAGGACAAATACTTGGTGCAGAAAGCTACATCATCTTCTATGTCTTCGCCCCTGCAGAGCGCTACACAGTCTTCGTCTGGTGGTCCTGGCGGTCGACGAGGAAACCGACGGCGATTCTTTGGGAGAAGACGGTTTCGCGATGCCCTGATGGCCATTTTGGAAGATGAGGATGCGATGGAAGAACCAATGGACGAAGACAACTTCATGGCAGAGTTCATGGGAGAAGAGTCCATGGACGATGACGAGGACGACATCACGTCGTTTGGAGGATCAACGACGGCTCCGGTTTTGGAGGCGTCGAATGCTTCAACAACTACATCCACGACATCGTCTTCAGCTTCCTCGCTGCCTGACTTCTCCATGGCCGAGATCTATGCGCAGGAGTACAAGGCTCGAAACCGTGTCAAAGAGATCAAGAAGATGAGGCAGTACTTCCAGAGAGAGGCTGGAGGTCAACCTCAGGGAGGAAGAGACCGTGAACAGGTCAAGCAGTGGGTTCGAGAGCAGCAGAAGACGGAGCCCTGTTTCATTTGCCGGCAGCTGGGTCACTGGTCGCAGGAGTGCCCGTACAGAAACAAGGCACCCATTCATGCCACCAATGTGACTTTTCCCAGTGCTGGCGTCTCTGAAGCCAATTGGGCTTTGCTGCAACAATGCGCGCAGTCCGATGCGAAGTACAAGAGAGCACCACAGGGGGTGGGGGTACGTCATTTCCGTCATTGTTTCGTCACTTCCCCGACATCTACATCTGAAACTATTACAGGTAATGAGGTCTACTGGTCTATGGCGGAATTAGGAAACAAGATGATAGTGGACCTAGGGTGCATGAAAACAGTGGCAGGAACGACGTGGATCAACCCCATGGTGACCAAATGGAAACAGAATGGATGGTATTGCAAAGTGGTGCCAGAGAAGGAATCTTTTCGTTTTGGTGATGGTCATGTCAATCAAAGCCGTTTTGCAGTCATCGTGCATGTCAACATAGCTGGAATCTCATGTTTGCTGCGTATTTCGGTTGTTTCGGGAGATTGTCCACCGCTTCTTTCAAAGCCAGTTTGCACAGCTCTTGGATTGCTCGTGGACACATCATCTCACACATTGAGTTCTAGCAAGTTCGGAATCAAGACATATGGATTGCAACAGTCAGCGGGTGGTCATTATGTCGTTCCCATTGATGAGGTCCACAGGTTGCAGGCAGTTCCTTCTGAATTTCAATTTCCGTCTCATTGCGAAGTGTATCCGTTGAACTCCAGTGGATCAACGGTGAAGTGTTCACCACGGTCGCGCCCTCTAGTTCGAACCGTGCATTCGACGTCGGATGGGCGACCAATGGGAAAACGTGGGCATAGCAGACGCGGCAGAGGACATATCGTCGGAGGAGCTGGCACCTCCGCCGCCAACAGGCAGATCGGTGCGTCGCCGAGCATCACGGGCGCTGTCGGAGACGAGGAGGAGATCAGGCAGCCCTCCGCCCGAGATCAACCAGAACATGCTGGACCTACAGGCGCAGATGAACCAGATGGCAGCCATGATGATGCAGCTTCAGGAGACAGCAGCGACGGCGAAAGCCAAAGCGAAGAGCAAGCCCGGGGAGTCTGGGCAGAATACCACCCGGACCAAGGAGAACAAGAGGGCGGCGCTGACAGGCAGAGAAGCGGATTTTCCCACTCTGTCCAACAGGTACAGCTACGACCTCACCTTCAACATCCTCGGCAGCTTGACGGAACAGACCCTGACCTTCAAGTGGAAGATGATGCTGCTGCAGCTGCGAGTCAAGAAGGCTGTAGAGGCAGACAAGACTGCTCGCAGGAAATGGAAGAAGAACCCACGATGGGTGTTGCACATGCACGGGCGCTTCCTGGCCAGTCTGTGGGGACACATCGGGAGCGCACGTCAACTATGCTTCAACCCCAAGGTGTATCACCTGGGCTATCCCGAAGAGGAACAGCAGGTGCAGAAGAGACAGGGATCGAAGGGATCCAATTGACGGACCCGAATGCCCCCACAACTGTTGAGCAGAGAAGGAGAGCCATCGAGAGGTGCGAGATTGTGTTGTCCCCTCAGGATAGGGAAAGGATAGAAGGACTGATGATGCCCCCGGGACAACAACAACAGCTCTTTGGAGAAGGGATTGAGGAGCTACATCCAAGTGGAGACCTTCCTGAGGAGCTACGTCAAAGTGGAGACCTTCCGAAGGAGCTACATCAAAGTGGAGACCTTTCTGAGGAGCCACATCAAAGTGGAGACCTTCCGGAGGAGCCACATCAGGAGAAGGGAGTACTTCATGGAGAGGCACAGTCCCGGAGGGACAACAGGCGGATCACCCTCAATCGAAGGCAGGCTAGGAGCATTAGACAAGGCGTGCAAAAGGCCTTGAAAGTGCAACAGAGGATATATGCGGCGGCACACATGAAGCAGAGGCCATGGGTGCTGATGGAGTTGTTTGCTGGGAAGGCCACTTTATCCAGCATGGCGAACCAGTCGACGAAGTGGGAGGTGTTGCCCCCTCAAGATGTGCTGTATGGGCTAGATTTGAAGGATGAGCAACACCAACAATGGTTGAAAGATGTCATTGAGACACAGAGGCCAGACGTGGTTTCGCTCTCTCCACCTTGCGGACCTTGGAGCTCTTGGCAGAGGATGAGGAAAAGGAGAGACTTGCTGGAGGCATTGCGGAGAGAGCACCAACCATTCTGGGATCTGGTATGCTGGGTTTGGGCCTTTCAGACAGCACATGGAGGTTTGGTAGTTCTAGAACAACCAAAGCAGAGTGATGCGTTGAAGATGCCAAAGATGACACAGAGGAAGCAGGTCTATGAGAAGGAAGTGCATATGTGTCAAATGGGCTTGGTAGACAGGGTCTCAGGAGATCCGCACAAGAAGTCCACAGCCATTCAGATGAATCACCCAGTCATTCTCACGGAGGTTTTTCCAGACAGGAAATGCGACCATCCACCAGGAGCTCATCAACCAATAGAAGGACATGTGAGGATATGGGATGAGCAGCAATGTCGTCACAGGCAAGTGAGGAGATCGACGTTGGCTGCTGAGTGGACACCGGATTTCTGTGGATGGCTTCTTGACGGATTGGAAGCCATTCAGGAGGAAGCAGCTCAGACCTTTCACCTTGAGCTCCATCGAGAAGTACCTTTCACGAAAGTTTGGGAAGCAGTTCCGGTGGAACTGGAACCTACTCCTGAAGGACAGTTGAGACAGCATTTACAACAACAAGAACATGGTACAAGGTACGACTACATCAGCTTTTCAGGAGATGCTGCAATGGTCAACAAGACAATGAGGTCGACCTTGGCGCATTTGCACGTGGCATTAGGACATGTCACAAATGACAAGCTGAAAAGGATGATGCTGCTCAACGGAGCAAAACCCGAGTTAGCGTCGATCATCGATCACTTGGAGTGCCAGATCTGCAAGCAGGTGAAGAGTCCCATGGCAACCCCAAAGGCTGCATTTCAGAGACCCATGCAGTTCAACGAGAGGATCGTTGCCGACTCCTTCTACATTTGGGACAGTGAGAACACCAAGTATGCAGTGACGCATGTCTTAGACACGTTCTCTCTGTACCAGATTGCGGTGGCAGCGCAAGACCCGTCATCCGAAGGGACAACAGCACTACTGAGAGATCGATGGATTGGCGTTTTTGGGCCCCCGGCAGTTCTGATGACAGACCAAGGTTCAGAATTTCATGGCCAATTGGAACCTCTCTTGACAACGTTTGGAACGTTTCATGAGATGGTCCCACCCACCGCACATTGGCGCATGTCATTAGCAGAAAGACATGGGGCCGTCCTCAAGGTGCTGTTGATGAAGATCATCAAGGAGCAATCTATCATTGGCCTACAGCAGCTCCAAATGGCGGTGGTGGCGCCAAGCGAGGATTGCAGGATACTCGCCGACTCAGCTGGTGTTTGGCAGAGACACAACTCTGCCGACAAATATGATGGAAGCACTGGCAGGTCATTTTCAATTTCAATTGGCGAGACCGACTTCACCAGAGGAGTCATTCTTCCGAGCGAACCAGATCCGGAAGGCCGCGTCTGAAGCATTCCAGTGGATGGAGGCAAGCGAGGCACTTAAGAAGGCAGCAGGATCAAGGGCACGCTTGCCGAAGTTGGAATTGTTGATGGAAGGTTCTCAAGTGATGTTTTGGGAACCGCCGGCAAACAGACGTGGCATGTCAAGGAGGTTACAGGATGATGTCTCATGGTTTGGCCCGGCAGTTGTTGCCGCAATAGAGCGCAAGGATGGAGCCATCAAGAGAGTTTGGGTGAGGTACAAGAACAAACTCAAAGGCCTTCTATTGGAGTTTGTCAGGATGGCTGTTGCAGAGGAGCATGAAGCAGCAGCCATAGCCAAGGAGGCACTTGAGGACCTTGCCAAACAACTGGAGCAAGGAAGGGTGAATGCAGAGGTGCCTGAGGAGGAGTCTTCATCATCCTCGAGTTCATCGGAGACGGAGAAGAGGAAGGTGAAGCAAAAGAAGGCATCTTCAGCCAGGGCCGCTCCACAGCAGGAGCCAAAGGCTCAATCTCCGGATCCTCGTTATCCCATGGTGGAATTCAGTGATGAGGAAGATGAGGGTAAGGAGCCAGTTTCAGCCGATCGAATCCGGTCATCGGCGTCAGCCCTGGACGATGTACCCATGTCCATCTTTGCACGTAGAGCCGCAGCAGCAACCTCTTCAAGGCCGAGCAAGAAGGCACGTACCAAGGAGGGAGAACGAGCTGACCCTTCGACGCGCCCTTTTGTTGAGAGACGCGGATATTTCGACAAGGCCATGAAGAAAACAGAGCAACATTTTAAGGAGATGAGACAGAAGCTGGAGCCCAAGACGGTGCAGGTGGCGGTTCCCACTCAGGATGACAACCCGGAGACGATTGGCATTCAGGTCAGAAACGATGAGCCGCCGTACATCAACCTCGAGCGTTTCAAGAACACCGAGTATTCGGACTCGGATGCTGAGTTCTGTGAGGCATTGGAGAGATCGTTGAATGAGGAGATGCTGAAACATCTTCCATTGCAGAACTTGCAGGAGATGCGGAGGCCACCAGTTTCCCCTGTTATGGATGAGGATGGCCAACTGGGAATGTCAATCCTGAAGAACGAGAATGAACCGGTGCTTTACAGAAGGCTAGCTTACAACAGATACAGCATTGAGTACCACCCGGCATCACCACTGACCAGAACAAGATTGCCCCCGCCACTCGGACAGGTGATGCACCAAATACCAGAACAATTGAGGAGACCGTTGACGGCAACACAGCAACTTGAGGTAGTGGCAAGACAGAGAGAAGACCCGGCACCGCAGAAGGACTACTGGATGCTCAGTCCAGATAAGTCTGAGCTATACCGGGTGCATGTGGTTCCGAGATTTCATCTGTTTGACTGCCTGGCTTACCATCAAGAGGAATCGGATCATCAACCTTATTTGCTGCGTATGCCAGACGGTGTCAACAGGGATTGGATCACTGGCGCCAGAGCTACTCAGGTGTACTATGTCAACAACCCCTTGGAGCCGAGGAATTATCTGGGGATAGGCCCCTTGCCCCAGTCAGCCATGTTTATGCATCCGACAGTGAGCCAGATGAGGATGTCGGAGTTCATTGTGGACAGCTTGCAATGGCATGGATGGAATACTCAGCAACATTTGCTGGGTTATTGGCAAGGGATCACCAGATACCAGTTGCAAGACCCAGAGGAGACAGAGTCACACCTGGTGCACTGGCTTGAAGCAAGGCACTTTGCAGAGGAAGCTTGGAGGTCCGGACAACATCTCATGGAGGAATACCGAGGGATGCAGAAGGAGATGGGATGGCCCAATGAGACATTGATGGCCACTCGTGTCGGACCTCTACAAGAACAAGACACACAGGAGGCGATAGAATCCTTCAAGGTGGCCAAGGATTCAATGCTCACCGTTCAGACCGAGATGTTGGAGACCTTCTTCAACTACATGGAGGCCACCAACATCAGAAGACCAGAGCCGAGGTCACCCTACAGCGGACAGCTCGAACTGACTCACTTGCCAGAGGACAAGATCGACACCACAGTACCAGAAACTGGCAAGGTGAGACTTGAGTTGAAGTGGAATGATTTGTCCGCTGTCTGGCAAAAGGCATATGAGCAGCCGATCAAAGACGCCCTGGACATCTACTTCAAGCATGATGCGCTCGCCCCGGTCTTTCCGGGAGAAACTGTAGATGACTCAGAGATATTGCCCAGTCGCTTTGTCCTGGTCAACAAGTCGGATCCGCGAAACAATCACCCAAGGGATGCGGACCTACCAGATGCCAAGTTGAAGGCCAGACTGGTGATTGCTGGACACAAAGATCAACGAGCAGGAGATTTTGAGACTGAGTCACCTACGGCTAGCCTGCTGGCTCACAACCTCCTTTGCTTTTTGGCAGCGCAGTGGGGATGGAGGATGTCGTTTTCAGACATTGCATCAGCCTTTTTGCAAGGAGATTATCTGCCATCTGAACGCAGAGTCTTTGTCCGATGCCCCACAAACTATCCAATGTTCGTCAGACAATTTCTTACTCAACAACTACCTCCAGGAGCCAGAACAGATCTGATGAGGATGAAGAAGGCTGGATTCGGATTGGCAGAGTCACCACGCTTGTGGTACAAGAAGTTCAAGCGTGGAACCGAATCAATTGGAGGAAAAGAGATGCAACTTTGCCCAGGAGTCTTTTCCTTTTTCCAAGGGGGCAGGTTGATTGCCCTCCTGGCAGTGCATGTGGATGATGTACGCCTCATTGCCGACCCAGAGATGGAGAAAGAGGTCACTGAGCGGCTGAACTCGCTCTTCACTTTTGGAGATTGGAACAGACCTACAGACTGGACGAAGTTTTGTGGAAGATTTGAGAAGCAATTGGAGGATGGAACAGTTTTGGTGCAGATGGACAACTATGCAGAAAGGTTGTCGGACCCCCCACAGAGAACCAGAGGAGAAGCACATCCACTCCTGCCCAATGAACGCAAATGGATCGGCACCATTTGTGGACAGCTGAATTGGATGGCTCGACAATGCAGAGCCGATTTGGCATTTGGGGTGTCACGAGTCCAGCAGCTTGCTGGAGTCGCAGATCCAGCAGCTTTGACTGAGCTCCGGGTGCTGGTGGAACGCGCCAGGACACCTGTGACCGTGAAATTCACGGCATTAGAGTGCGACATCAAAGACATGGTGGTGATATGCACCTCGGATGCTTCCTTCGCAGGCATGCCCAGAGGCCGGTCTCAAGGTGGATTTGCAGTGGGCTTCGCTAACCCTGCAATCCTGACCGGATCAGCCCCCATCAACGTGGTGCACTACCACTCAGGACTCTTGAAAAGAGTGGTCAGATCATCACTGGCTGCAGAGATCAGTCAGGCCGCGCATACGCTGGAGGAAGGAGACTTCATCAGAGCGCTTTTGGCCGAGATGATCTACGAAGGGTTCAGCCTGAAGATGTGGCTGACCCAAGTGGCTCGATGGAAGCTGGTGCTGGTCTTGGATTCCCGTACGGGATACGACCTACTCAATGGCACTGGCTTGGGAGAGGACAAGAGGCTGGCGATCGACATTGCCGCTATGAGGCAATCGCTACATGAGGATGGTGCAGCGAGATTGGTGAGGTGGGTCCCAGGCGAGGAGATTATTGCGGACGACCTCACCAAGCTTTGTGGCAATCAGAAGCTGATGTCGGTCCTTTCCACCTCCAAATGGGCCCTGAAGGACACAGAGATGGCCAAGAGACTTCGTGCTGATGCTGCTGCGAGAAAGCGGACGTACAGGCAGAGGATATCTGCAGATCGAAGCGCCGCTGAAAGCAGCCGGCAACGCTAGCTCCAAAGGGGGTTAGTGTGGATTCTGCCCGGTACCAGCCGGTCTCGGCCCGAAGTATGGGAAAAGTTTTGTGAGCTGTCACGCTCTTTCAGTGTTATCAATCCCGGTGTCTTGATGGTAGATTTTCATGCGTTTTCCATAAATATCTTCAAGCTTTCCAACGTCTCGGCATCCTTGCTGGCGTTGCTATGTCATGTATATACATATATGTATATACATATATTTTTACTGGCTGGGGGGCTCAAATATGTACGACTTTTAAACCATTGTTGGGATGACTGGTTGAGATGACTTCATCATTCGGTTCTGGATGGTTACACGTTAAACATAGAAAGTGGTTACCCAATCACCATCAGGGTCGATGAGTTTTTACCCCCGTAAAAACTCTGGTCGTATAGCAGATTTCCCAGCCATGTTTGATTATCCCATGATATTCCCGTTTACATCCAGAAAAAATCCCATCAAAAATCATCAAACCTGGTTGGTGGTTTGGAGCATTTTTTATTTTCCATAATATATGGGATAATCCTTCCCATTGACTTTCATATTTTTCAAGATGGTTATTGCACCACCAACCAGTCAAACATGTTGATGATTAAAGTTCCACGTCCGTTTCTGTCCGCCATGTGAACAACAGCGGAGGGTAAGGGATAAGTAGCACTCCACTCGTCTTGAGCACAACCTTCACACATTTTTGCAGCACCTCGCTCAGTCTGTTGCATCGTCAAAGAATGAGGGCGAGGAGTTCCTGGGAATTGGATGAATTGGAGAGTGTTTGTGTTTTTTTCCCTACAAACAGCAAGGCTAACTATGGTTAACTATGGTTAACTATGTTTAACTATGGTTAACTATGATTTATTACATATCTATAGTCAATGTGGTTTATAAACAAACTTAAAACTAGAAACCATTTGTTTTGGCCATGGCACATATAGGTGAACTATGGTCAACTTGGTAAAAATAGCAGATCTATAGTTAACGTGTTTTTTTTGTCCCAACAAACACAACTCGGGGCACCACCTTGTTCTACAGAACCCATCCAAGAAACCCACGGTTTCGTAGGGCTTTTGATATCATCTTTTGGGACCACCATCCATGGGGGTGCTTAGAATATGAACCACTTATAGCCTGGTTGGTGGTGACTGGAACATTGGAATTTCATGACTTTCCATATAGATGGGAATATCATACCAACTGACTTTCACTCATATTTTTCAGAGGGGTAGGTATACCACCAACCGATATGAACCACTTATGCGATTCGTGGGTGCCAATTCCGGCCAAATGGCATGCTGCAAAGGTGCACACAAGCAATTCGGAAAAACAACCAGTTGAAGAACCAGCAGTTAACACGCTTTTTATTACAATTGCTGTCTCAAAATTTTCTGCGGCGTCAAGATCAAAACTGGGGAGTTTCACACAGTTTGCCCCTCCCACGATTCTACCCCTCAAGAACACATACCTTGGTTTTCGCTCCGGCATGACCACGGTTATAACTTCAAGTGTCTTAAAGCAAGATCTCAATTTCAGGCTCAATTTCAGGACGCAGAAGATCTATAATCAAGACTGGTTGGTGGTTTGGAACATTTTTTATGACTTTCCATATATTGGGAATTTGATCATCCCAACTGACGAACTCATATTTTTCAGAGGGGTTGGTTGAAACCACCAACCAGATATGTTATTACCCATATGCTCCATGTATGGAATATTTAACAACATTTGCCCTAAAAATCACCCAAATGTAGGTAAATATACCATACATGGAGCATATGGGTTATAGAATATAATATATATATATATAATATGATTCAGAATTATTGTGATTAACCATGATTAATCATAATTATCCCATTGATTATCGTGGGCTTCTATCCCATAGGTTCCATGGTGCTATATATGGTAACATGGATCCCATCAATATACCCCAGTAATGTATGGGTATATTGCTGGCATGTATGGGATATCTATATATTGTATATAGGTACATAGATCCCATACATGCTAGCTAGATCCATGGCACAGCATATATACCAGCACCGTTAGGATCCGTCATGGGTATTATATACTATAATTATTACACATATGTAATTATATATATATATGGGAATACTTAGAATTGTCCAGTTTTTCTATGGGAATACTTATTATATACTGATTATATATACTAACTACAATTCCAGTATATGATAACTACAAAGTTGACAATTGGAAGTTCCTTTGCAGTTGGTACTTGGCCTGGGAGCCTGGGAGGACGGTCGCTGTACAGACGCTGTACAGCCATGGTTTTTTCTCGAGGATTTTCCCTGCTAGCCATGTTTGATCTGCCTAGGTACATTCGTTTCAAATCTGCAAATCTGTTTAATGAATGGAAGAAATCTAGAAATTGGCTACAAATTGCTACATTTTCCACCAAATCTGAAAAAAAACATGGCATTCAAATCCATAATTTGATGGTATTTGATGGATACTCCGACTCTTTGGTAGCGGAAATTATGGAGTTGTTTGGAAAACTGTGTCCAGTTTGGTTTGCTCAAATCCCACCTTTTCCTTGGTATTCTTTGGGCAAATCTTCGTTTCAGGTGGAATCCACTTTTTTGACAGTTATATGGTGATTTTCCCATTAAAAATGGTGATTTTCCATAGTTATGTTATATGGGATAATAATAATAGTATATTATCTGGTTGGTGGTTTCAAACATGAATTTTATTTTCCATTTCATATATGGGATGTCATCCTTCCCATTGACGAACTCCATCACTTTTCAGAGGGGTAGGTATACCACCAACCAGTGTTGATACTATATATTTCTGAAAGTAAACATCCACATTTCTTCATGGTGAAATTCGCGGTGAAATCATGATTTGATTTCCGGGCAATCACTAAAAAATTGATGTAGGATGTTCATCCGAAAAGTGGAAAAATCCCATGGAGTGACGAATCATTTCAATGGCAATTTCAGGAAATGGAGGTACGTTAGTACCATAATTATTTTGGTCCATATTTTGTGGGGATATTCCCTGAAAAATAGGCCTAAAAGAATGGTAGGTACCTCCAATCAATCGGATCCTTTTCGTCATGACCATTGATAGTAATTAATATTCATATCCACTTAGAATATGTATATCTCATAATATCATATCATATCATCCATTTTTCATGTTTTTTTTGGGTTAAACCTGCATTTTTCATGGTTAAACCTCCATGTTTCATAGGAAAACTCATGAATTTCCACCGGCGCCAGGAGACGTGGATGGCTCCCAGCCTTTTGGATGATGACCTGGTCCTGGGCGATTGCGACTCCGATGACGAGGCAATGGGCCCGTCATCGGATCCAAATAATAGCCCATTAAATATATATATATATATATAATATAAGAAAACATCACCATTAACATGATATATCCCATGTTAAACAACATTATCCCATTAAATTACTATTAAATCACCATTATTATACCATTATCCAATGATATGTCCCATTAAATCACTGGTTGGTGGTTTGGAACATGAATTTTATGACTGTTCCATATATTGGGAATTTCATCATCCCAACTGTCTAATATTTTTCAGAGGGGTAGGGTTAAAACCACCACCCAGGTTAATAAGGGGTGAAAATCTCAGGCTCACACTGCTCACACTGTTAATTTACCAGAGGGGTATGTACATATCTGGTTGGTGGTTTTAACCATCTTGAAAAATATGAAAGTCAGTTGGGAAGGATTATCCCATATATTATGGACAATATTTTTTTTTATCCAAACCACCAACCAGATATATATATATATATATATATATATTACAATGTGGGCCCCCCAGTGATGTTAGTTGGTTTAGATTCGCCCCATTAACTAGTTCGTTATTTGCGTACCATAAACCATAGTGAAATTGGAGTTATGTTCACCAACTTAGCTATCGAACGGGGGCCCCACATTGTACCCTCTAGTTATGACTAACATAGCAATGGTATAGATGGCCCATTTATATATAGATGAGTTTCCCATTAAAACCTCCATTTATAAGGATTTTCCATGGCTATGTTAAATAAGCAGATGGTAAGCCATATATATAGGCCATAGAATATTATATATATATAATATACAAAAGTGGGGAGATTCCATATATAATTACTTAGTAAGTGGTTCAAAATCCATATATAAGCCATATAATCCCAATATATATAATATAATTATATATAATATAAGTTGGGATATTCCACATATATATATATATACAATCGGGGGTATATATAAGCCATTTACGAAGTGGGAAGTAGGAAAATCAGCGAAAGTATCCATGGAGGGATAGCCATTATAGCCATTACAGTAGAGCCATCAGACTTTTTTGGTTCCTGGGATTAGTGACAAGTGGCTAGTAACTGGCTTAATGACATTAATGTTATTTAGTTAGTTCTAACTAATTGGGTTCATCATGAACATTATCCCAGTTTAATGTTATTAATGTTAATTATCACTAACTAGTAAGTGAATAATGACATTATTCAGTTAGTTAATGTTATTTATCATGGCTGTACAATGACTGTCCATCTGGATTTGCTGTTTGTCGATGATTTGACTTATGAATTCCCAGTGGGAAATTCACGGCAACTGGGGAATCTATCTTACCCTCTGGTAATTTGTTACATAGCTATTGAAAATTGCCATTTATAAATCATTTATAGTTGATTTACCCATTAAACATGGTGGATTTTTCCATAGTTAAACGTTTACCAGAGGGTATTCCCATGATACTCCTATGATTTTCCTATTGTCTCCCACCATAAGCCATCCCGAAAATCATCATGGGATTTTTCTAGCTGTGAGCTGCGATCGGGCCACCCTCAGTGGGTTGATGAGTTCGTTTTTTTTTTTCTGCCCTTTAATAGGTAAATCCAGCTAATAGGTAAATCCACTATAATAGCTCCACTATAATGTTACAGTTTGTTAATAGGTAAGTCCACTATAATAGATAAATTAAATCCACTATAATAGCTATTAAAATAGTTAGTCAAATATCTGGTAATAGCTATTACCCTCTGGTAAACATACAAAAAACGATGGAAAAATCCACCATGTTTAATAGGTAAATCAACTATTTCGACTGGGCCATTTTCCAGTTCGCAAACTGTAACAAATTACCAGAGGGTACCTCCCAGTATATCCTCTGGCTATTTAACATAGCCATGGTCGAAGGAAGTTTAGAAGTCAAACTTCCGACAATATGGAGAGATGAAAAGCAGAGATGGAAAGGGTCAGAGAAAGAGAAAGATTAGAAGAGAGAAGAGTAGAAGAGAAAGAGTCAGAAGAAAGAAGATGCAGATGCGCGAAAAGGTAGGAAAGTCGCGAAACACTGTGTTTTTCAAATGATTTGTGGCTCCGGAG
>Ga0126342_10002966_pt1 | contig 27407 bp, 21 predicted proteins | sample Cyp1metagenome_FD_92528 | JGI IMG/M metagenome (GOLD analysis project Ga0126342, IMG submission 92528) | Coral microbial communities from Lord Howe Island, Old Settlement Bay, Australia - Cyphastrea 1 metagenome | ecosystem: Host-associated > Invertebrates > Cnidaria > Coral ... | reverse complement strand
TTACATTACACCACAACTACAACTCCACTACGCTACAACTACAACTACAGTTGCAGTACATCACACTACATCCAGCAGTTGTGGGTGAGGTGACCACTGCAACCATTGCAACCACTCCAGCAATCACAACTCCAACCACTTTTCGGTCAATCAGTGGCTTCGCCCTGCCATCCCTGATTCACAACAACCAACCTCTCCTATAGGTTTCCTATTTTTGAAACTTTCGCCACCGCCTTGTGCGGTACTACTGGTAGTGGTGGTTATATAATGGTTATTAGTGGTTGATAATGGTGATTAATGGTGATTCGTGGCTACTATTAATGTAAAATGTCCTCACTCTCGGTAGTTAATGGTGGCTAATAGTGGTTAATAATGGCAAATTTATGGTTAATCATAGCTAATACTGTTCAATCATGGTTTGGATGACTTACCCATTAATCGGGGTACATAATGTGGAAACACCTACAGTTAAATCTACTAATATTGATTATTTTAAATCTGCAGTCTTGCTCTACAGGTAACACACTAAAAGATAGAAAAGTATATCAGCTAAACTGTCTGCACCCGAAAATTCTGATTTGGAAACTCGAAGAAGGAAAAGTCAGATTTTGCATTTTGCAGCAAAGACTCCATGATGCCTATCCGCAGATTTTCAAACTTCAATTCCTCCTCGTCCCGAACCGCTTGGCTACTTTCAATCTCCGGGAAAACACCCGCGCCAGCATCAACTGCACTCTGGCACACGCGTAGCTTCAGTCCGCAAGACTCTCTCATTTTGTCTTCTGCTAGAAAGCCATCACCTCCTGTGGCATGGTCATCAATCATCTTGAGGCACTGCTCTTGGCCATACTGACATTCAACAGCATGTTGAACCTTCAGTCCTGCAGCACACGCAGGGCCGCTGATCAAGAATTGCTTCCAAGTAGGGTCTGCCACGAAGCTCCCATCGAGTTCATGGTCTTCATGCAAATGATGAAGGGTTGTCTGGTGATGAAAGCGAGCCTTTGGCTTGCGCATAAGAGCGCGTCTGAAGGCAGATTGAAATTTGGAATCAATGCCGGCAAATTGCATCATCCGATTGACTTCCAAGCGCTTCCACCCCACTATGGAGAACATACGTGTTGTGTACCCATATGGGTTTCGGCCAGCAATGCCATCCCCGGAGACTGTCTAGTTCTTGTGGACTCTGGTGCCTCCTGTTTGGTGATGACAATGCACCTGGCAAAAGACTCTACTTGCTGGCGAAGCTCATCCTTGTTGAACCAGACGTTGGGATCAAATAAGCCGTGGTTGTGACCCAACATGCTGCCTAGATGTGAGGAGCCCGACGCCTCCAGGCGACACTCCAACAAGCAACGGTCAACGTTCAACCTGCGCTTTGCTAACGCCAAGGCTTTTCTTGGTGGCACAGGAAGACATCATGATTCGCCCAGAAAGCCTGAGAATAGAATTTACGCAGTCGTCCAACCTGAGCTCCCAACACAGGGTCCAGCAACGGGCGCGGAATGCATATGGGTATGTCTCAAAATGCCGCATGCAGTCTGGGATGTTTGTCTAGGGGGTATGATTTGTGGGTGTGATTCGGGGTATGATGCGCAGGTATGATTCGCGGCCCTTGATTTAGTGTTTCCCTACATCCCACATGTAGGGTTATTTACCCACAGTTACCAGTTACCACCAAAATGTTTCAAAGGAAAATAATTATACCATACGTGGAGCGCTTTGAAGCTGGCATGCTGTTGCCGTTGTGCATGCTGCTGTCAGAGTGGTGTGAGCGCTTTGGAGCGGGCATGGTGGTGCCGTTGGAGTGCCGCTGCAACCTGCTGGTGCAGGGTGCTGCTTGCTGTCAGATTGCTGTGTGCAGTTTGGAGCGGGCATGCTGGTGGCTCTCACTCTGGTGCTGCTGCAGGTGCTGCCTGAAAGTGATGCTTGAAGGTGCTGCTATCAGAGTGGCGTGTGTCCTTTAAACCATGCTTTGGAGCGGGCATGCTGGTGAGCGGATGCCGGTGAGGGTGCTGTGCTGCTGCAAAGGTGATGCTTGAGGGTGCTGCAAGGGGGGTACGTAATGTACCCAACTCGTGCTGCAAGGGTGCTAGTGAAGGGTGCTGCTACACGCTGTTGCTGCTGCAGGGTGCAGCTGTTAGAGTGGCGTGTCCGCTCTGGAGCTGGCCTGCGGTGCCGCAGCAGGGTGCTGCTTCAAGGTGCTGCAGTTAAAGTGGTGTGTGCGCTTTGGAGTTGGCATGTTTCTTGCCCGGATGCTGCTGTCGGATTTTTCTCAGAAGCAGCAGGAGGCGTAGAGCGTGGCGAGTGGTTGCGAAGAAAAGATTTATCCTCTTTAAAACACAAGTTCTGATCTTGCAAGTGTACCAAGGTTCAGACTTGGGAAGTTTATGATTCGGGCATGATTCGGGAACCCATTTTTTTGGGATTCACGAAGCTTTGTTGCTTGAGTCTCTTTTTCCCACCGTCAACCTACAACGATTGCTACTTAATGGCTGCAATGGCGCTCGACCTGCCAAACGACCTTGGACCGGACCTGAATATGAAGAATACGAAGATCTAAATGCACATCTATGATTTATATCCGGGCCTGCCGGCGTGTCTTCTGGATGTTCTTCGTCTGATGTACCTTTCGCTCAGCTACGCTTAGGCTACTGTTCCTCTTCGATGGATTTTTGGTTTGGCTGAATTTGGCTGCCAGCCAGCCAGCCACAGCCGGAGTCATCCTCCTCATCACCCTCATCAGCCTCATCAGACAGCACAGGAAGCATGTCAACCTTGACTTTAGCTAGCCACAGCCAGCAACTGCCATAGCCACCTCCCAGCCACGCAGCCAGCCTGCCGCCAGTAGCCAGCCACCTAGCCAGCCAGCCAGAGTCAGCCAGCTTAGGGATAATGATGTGCGCGTAGCACTCATGTCGTGAAGGAATGTGAAGGTAGCCAAGGATCATCGGATCTGGCCAACACTGGTCAATTAGCTTGTCAGGCCTATTTTTTGAAAACTAGTGAGGCCAATGCAATCCCAAACAATCCAAAAAGAAACATTCATAATCATTATTTTTGGGGGTATGATTCGGGGCATGATTTGGGGTATGATTCGGGAGTATGATTCGCACGACTCGAAAATCATGCCTTTTCTAAAATCTGCACACGTTCCAAAAAAACACAGCCTAATATGTAGCAATTGTTTCTAGAAGATTTTGCACTGTGCTGTACTGGCCGTTCTTGGCTTGTATCATACTTGGCACAGGTATCCATATATACGCTACACACTTGTCGCACGATGGTGGAGTTTGGCACCATTCAACAATCAAGGAGATCAGCTTGTCATGCATCATGTCGCCACGCAAAAATTGGCATAATTTCCACACAGTTTGGGCCAAGGCCATTGTCCAAGCATGTCCAAGCATTGTCTTGGTGTCCACCCGCGTCAGCCATGTCAGGCTGAGCTTCGTCTCCAGATGCTTCTTCATCCAAGCGTTCACCAAAGGCATCCCCAGGCTTTTGATTGAACACAAATGCCTTTACGCACGCTTCAAGGAAGAGTGAAGGAATACAAAAGGGAGCCAGGTCAGAAGCTAAGGCTCTCAGGGTTGCCTCTTCTGTTCTTGGGGTGCCAGGGCTCATCCGTCTAAAGACGCCTTCCAGCTGAGTGCGAGTTTGCACATGCGGAACAGAAGTGCTTGTGGTGGAAATCCTTGAGTAAGGCTAAAAAGCACCATTCCCGTTGTAGTTGTAGCAAAATCCCCCATGGACACGGATGTATTTACCGCCTTCAATGAGCAACAAAAAGAAGGCATGTTCACCAATGAACATACGCGAACCAGTCCGGTTCAACGCGCATGACTGGCAGCAGCCCCCAAACGAACCAAACTGTCACGTCACGTCACGTAGGTCACTTGTGAGGCGATTGCAGTTCAAATCATCATATGACTTGAAAATGCGCTGAAAAACCTGCGCGCTCTGCGCAGCTCCTTTCGTGAGTCTCCGTTTTTTCAACCGATCATGGGCAGAATCGCGGGCATCAGCAGTGCCAGCCGGGGCAGGGCTATGAAGGTCACCTGCAAGCAGTGTTGCCAAAATTTCAATGTCTTCCTCTAGATCAGGGTTCTCAAGCTCAAGCTGGGCTTCCAGTTCCATGTCTTGACGTTCTTTGTTGATACGCACATCCAAACCATCTTCTTGCGAAGAACCCCCACGCATATCCTTCTGCCAGAAAGCCAGCATGCTTCGAACCTCTGGCTGCATGCAGGGGACCTCGTCGATGAAAGGTTGCGTTTGGTCGTCTGGGTGGGCGCGCACCGCGAGCATCTTGGATACTGTGAAACCGCAATACTTTTCAATCAATCATTTATACGTGTTCAACTGCAGCCTATAATGAAACCCAGCACGGTCTGGCACATGATCCAAGGGAGGCAGCATGTTACGCATGGAAGTCTCGGTGCGATATGCCCGCCACCCCGGCATTTCGCTAAGAGCCACTCCGAACGTATGGAACTCAGGACTGGTTTGGGGCACAGCATATCTATTCAGGTGCGCTTCAAACAGGTAATGCATATGGGTGCCATGGGAGCCACCGCGGACATCCCATTATCTCGCCTGCTTTGCAAAAGTCCGGGATAGGGACCGCAGAGATGGTGGGAAACCACAAAATTCCATGATTTGATTCATTTTTCAGATTAATTAGATAAATGTTTAAATTAATTAAACTAATTAGACTAATTAAATTAACTGAAATAATTAGATTAATTAGATTAATTGAATGCATAAGTTTAACTAAATTAATTCAAAAGAAATAAAACGGAGGAGAGCAAAGCAACAAAATAGTACCTGAAAGTCTCTCGTTCATATATATATATATATATTAATACTACTATATATTTTATATAATATGTATATTATATATCATATTATATATATATATTATAAAGTATATTATATATCATATATATATTATATCATATATATATATATATATTATATATATATCATATATATATTGTGTATATATAATATATTATTAATATTATATATAATATATAATATATTATATATATATTATCATATATGATATATACATTATATTATATATATATATATATTATACCGTATATATTATACATATGTAAAACGTATATATATATATATATATAACTATAGCTATATAATACTATATGTACAGTATATGATAATATATGCATACCAATGTGCTGCGCTATCATTTCTGCACTCCCACCATCTCCAACGTCATAGGTCCTACAAGCCAGTGCCTAGAATGATCGAAACCAGAGCAAAGGGACCACAAAAGGGGGAGCTTCCACTCGGAGATGCACCCTTTGTAGGTGAAGTACTCGCCATGAATGATCATGCTCTTTTGTTGTTTAAAACTAGTGCTAAATTCCGGTTTTGTCGTTGCTCAATCACTTTCTTGTTGACCAGTACCCAGTTGTAATACCCCTTACTTTGTGATATATATAACTTTGTCAATACTAGAACGTATCCATGTTTTTATTGGTACACATACCCATTGAAATATCCTATGAAACCACATAAATAAGGCAGTGCTTGGTTTTCAAGAGTCTGACTTCATCTCATTCATGTCATCTCTGTTGTTTTTTTTCAATGATGATAATCAAACTAAAGTCACAGTCCCATCCCCCTGATACTAAACATCCCCCAATTGGTTCCTAATATTGGTTCAATTCTGCTTAATATCAGGGAGAAGGAATTACTTAGCAGTGGCAAGGCTCATTTCTTCTCCATCTTCTGATTCAAGAGCCTGAGCTCATCCCGGATCTCCTGCAGAAATGATCTGAGAATGTGACGGTCTGGCAAAAGATCGGGCATAACAAATAATTGCCCAAAAAAGATAGGATTGCTGAAATCCTAGTTTGAAAGCATTGATATATGTCACATTTAACTCATTTGACCTTTACTGTATCATAACCCCTTTTTTATCACAAGTTCCCTATGATTTGATGCCCCGTTGGACAAATTCCCAGCGTCGAAAACATGATTCGAAGTTGCTGAATCTGACAATTGTGGTTGTTTTTCCGATGCCGATCATCCCATCCCATCATCCCATAATCCCGTCATCCCTTGATGTTCATTGACCGTTTTGACCCATCCCCGCATCACAACTCCGGTGTACCCTCTGGTAAACTAACATAACTATGGAAAATCACCATTCTTAATGGGAAAATCCACCATAAATAGCCATTTTCAATAGCTATGTTAAATTACCAGAGGGTAGCCCCCGTGTGTTTTGTGCCATGGCGACATATGGCGACCATCTCCCCATCCCCTGCGGCTCCGTGAGCAGCGTCGTCTGCATGTCCTGCTGGTTGGGCGGAGCCAAGCCGCCCATCGGCACCTGGGCCCCGCTGGGCGCCACGCGGCGTTTCATGGCCCACACCTCGGGCGATGGGGCGATGGGAAAAGGAGGGAGTTCACGGTGCAACCAGGGATTGAAAAGGATTAAACCATGAACACTTGGGATTTCACCATCCAAGTGAGGGGATTTCACGCGCAAACATAGATTTTGAACCATCAGAAATAGGAATCTAGGATGATTTCAGCATCACCATCACATCATGGGTGATTAATCATCAACCTGTGGGCATATAATGGGATATAAGGGATCTATGCCAACCAAATCATAGTGACCCATGACATACCAATGATCAGTTGTGCCATGGTTAACACCTTTCAAAACCTTATATATATATATTCAATGGCCATTTTAAATTGGAGGTACCTACCATGTATAAGGCCTATATAAGGCCTATGTAAGGTAATATCCCCACAACATATGGCCTTATATGGTACAGTACCTCCATTTTAGGATCCTGAAATTCCCAGTGATATATGTGTATATATATATAGGTTTATATGTCATGCATCCAATAAATGGGAATCCCATGGGTATATACATATATATATATATATATAAATCCGTATCAATGAGGGATGGCCGAAACTCATGATGTCTTGGCCAGGACCATTTGGAGCATGCTACAACCAAAAATGGGAAGTGTTCTTTCGCGGGGATTCCCACATTCATGTCTCATGTCAGCCAAAGATCCATGGACCCACCGTGGGCGAATTAGAACCATTTTATGAATCAAGTTATAGTTTCAATTGATCAATTGATCAATCCCCAATGGTGCCATCCAAAGATAAATAAACATGCTACATATACATATAATCTGTAAATAAGATATGATAAGATGGGATTGATATGGATTAGTAATGAATCCACACAACGATTTATGTTTCACAAATGCTGAGATCCGTAGTTTCTACGGGTGTTGTAATCCTGCCACTCCTCAGATTTACTGCTGGTTGGTGGTGCAATAACCATCTTGAAAAATATGAGTCAATGGGAAGGATGACATCCCAAATATGATGGAAAATAAAAGTCATGTTTGAAACCACCAACCAAATTATAATAACCATTATATTAACCATTATATTAATGGGTACCCTGGGTTTTGACATTTAAAAATTCGAACAAATCAGACTGGGCCAGTAATGTGGCTGAATCTGCAGGAATGTGGGTAAAACAATGCCATTAACTTCCCCAGTCATCACCATGTTTATAGGTGGTATGTTTACCATTGCCAGCCATGGGTAGTTTATATGATTGTTGTAACCACATTAATGCCATTTGGGCCTAAATGGCCCGGGGTATGTAAGAACATGTTCTTACATAGCATGTTCCTTGCTGAAGCGAAGAAGATTCAAAAATGGGATGGGCTGAGACCAGTCCCGCGGCTACCCCTGAAAAATAGTGTTCCCTACCAGGGTTCCAGAAAAAAATAAGGAGACTATGTGTATGTACATATATATATAGTATGCAACATGTATGAATGCTTTTTTTGAAGGGAGGTTTACTGTATTGTTTCTCTAATTTTTGGGGACAACAAGAAGCTTCAACATAAACCACTCACCATCCAAGTGGCTGAGTGCTTGAAAGCATGTGCATCCATCAAGCCGTAAAACTCCAGTTCATGTCTCAACTGCAGGGTGATGCTGGGACATCATGGCGGTGTCAAAACAGCATTCTGCAGTAGGGCTGCTCGGTTGATGTAGCAGAATATACCAAGACTAGATACAGTACAGGTTGTCAGGCTTTCAGGGTAGGCACAGTGTGAAGCAACTTCAAGAAAGCCACTCCTGGTGATAATGTCATTGGAGGATCGTTCCAGGTAAGGTAAAAAGAAGCACACTTCATACCACCAACCAGTACCAAGTGCAACAATGGCAGTCCTCAATGGACAAACACATTGACAAGAACATGGATCAAAAGTGTCCAACAATGTGTTGAGAGAATGAACATGAAATATAATCACATATTGAATGCCAAGGATCAGACTTGATTGAATGTCAATCATTAGAAACATTGAATGTCATTCAGTAGTATGCAATGAGATACAATGCGTGATTCTTGAGTCGTTGGGGTTTACGATTTTGACACTGCCGTCATTACTCCTTCAAATAGTCGTTTCTTAGTGGTACGCAATACATCTATATAATGTATACATGTATATATATATATTGTATAATTATGTGTATATATATGTATAATTATATGTGTATATATACATAATTATATATATATATATACATAATTATATATATACACACATGGAACAATGATGAACAATGATCATGGTCGGACTGTCTGAACATAAGGTACCCCAAATTTCATGGTGGAAAAGAAGCGTTTGACCATTACTTAGCGGCCATGAATTGGACGTAAATCCACCATTTTTTGGACAAATATTCCATGTTGAAATTGTTGTGGATCTGGCTTTTCCCCATATTCACATCATTTCATTATATGCTTGAAACATAGATTGTAAAATATTGCAAATATCTGAGAAGCCATGTTTGAAAAAAATATGATGTATATTTCACTGCCCCCATGTCTGGTAGGAAGTCATCAAAATTGCGCTTTTTGTCTCCGCACCTTGCCCCCTTCGCCAACGCCGCTGGAGGCTGTGTCAACATGCACTTTGGAGAGGACGTTCCTCAGCGTCCCAGCAAATCGGTCGAGGTCGGGGCGGAAGGAGTGCATAACTGCATGGTGATATGAAGAAACAGCCATGGATAAAACAAACATGAACATTATATATAAATATGTATATGTATATGTATATGTATATGTATATGTATATGTATATGTATATGTAGATTGATGTAACTAGTTTTATATATAATATATATATATATTGAAATGATACATAGCAGATCATAGCAGTGGATATGATAAACAGCAGTATAAATTGACATTGATAAATCTGTATACTGCATAGAAATAAATGTCAATAACAAAAATCATAGTTTTACCAACAATTGGGCATTGAAAACATCTGAAAACAGTGTATCCCAAAACGCATTGGTCTATCATCATGTTCCCCATTAAACATAACAATTTCCAGAGTGCATTGTCCATTTTCAGACACATCCAAATCCATTGTACATTGGAGTCAAACACGTATTAAACATGCTATAATATATATATATATATATATAATATTTAAATGTCTCAAACCCCCCATTGTTGATATCAAATTTCACGAGCTCCTGGGATTTTTGGATTTTCAGGGAATATTGGATGTCAATATCAAAATGCAATACTTGGTTCAGTCTACGCAAGTTTTGATTGTTGTTTTTTTCCACCTTGGTTAGATAACCTTTGTCACCTGGCGGACCTTCTCCAAGGATCGGAATGCAACAGCAGCAAGCAGTCCCCGCTGGTTCCTGTGCGGCTATGGCGATGGCTATGGCGATGGACTATGACTAGTCGATACCTGGGCAATTCTGATGATCTCCCAATGAAAAACAGAGGTGTCTGTGGAAAAAGCTGTAGAATCCAGCCATACATTTCCTCACTTCGAACATTTTCCAGGATCATCCAGTTGCGATGTCGCGTCCATGCCGATGGGTTGCCATGCCCAAGAGAACATACAGCCCACCAAAATTCACAAAGGGAACCAGGAAAAGAAGCTTCGATAGGAAGACTAAACACGTTTAGGCGGGAAAAAGAAATAGTCACTTGAATCCCATCCTGACATTTTTCCACACCCCCCAAATGGTCACTTTAAATGTCTAAATCCCCTGCTAAACCTTGGATGTTTCTCGGGGGGTCTTTAATATTAAGATATATTAAGGGAAGGGATTGGTCAAAAAGAATACAATAATAGGTTGAAGGCAGTGAAAAATGACTGCAGCCCGTTTCACCGGTTCAGCCTACCAAATTGGGTACCCCAAATTCCTATGATCCATCAGTTTTCCTTTTAAGGGCCGATAATTGAGGATGTACATGGCTCAAAATTATCTTCCCCCCCCCAAAAAAAAAAATATATATACATACATAATAAATCATAATAATGTGTACATGACTAATCAGTAACAAATACTTGATGCTAATAGTACCCCCGATTTTAGTAGGAATCTACTTTTCTATCTTTTGCGGTGGTGCTGGTCACCTATACAAACTCAAGGGTAGTCCCCCCATGGCATCCCATGGCGTCGCCAACGTCTCCTGCACGTCGCAGTCAGTGATCTTGTCGTAAGGCACCGTCTTGCTCTCACGGCCCTGGTCGCAGCAGTGGAGGCCCCAGCACATCTTGCGCTTCTCCTTGACGTACCTGGCTGGGCAGGTCCAAATGATGAACGGGAACTTTAGGAGCAAATGGAGTGGTTTGAGGGATATGTGTATATATATATATATATACGTACATATAAATATGAAAGATTGCCAGTGAATGTGATCAACATGGATGGAATTAAGGGAATACTTATGAAACGAATGCGCATCATAGTGCTTTTTTTTTATTCAGAACTGAATTATTTCCGACAGTGAGGGCCCCTAGATACGTAACATGATTTATTATTAGTTTAACAGCTTAACTGGCATTCATACTGAATAAACCAACTTATAACATCTTATAACTGGGGGAGGCCCTTCTTGTAACCTTGGTTTCCAAATGGGTATGGATCAAAACTGGTTACCCCTCAATCATTTGATTGTTAAAAACGAAAACGAATCTGCGGTCCTCTAGGGCTATCATACCCACAATTATAGATGATTTTCCCATACAAACTTTTGTTTCGAGTGGATTTTCCCATTCAAAACTTCCTTTTTGGAGTCTTTTCAAGTGCATGGATTTTCCCAGCCCAAAAAAAAACTCCATTTTTCATGGTGATTTCCCAAGCGTTTGCTCACCTGATCCCATCGATGGTCAAAGCCAAGTGCTGGGAGCGCGTGTCCCACTCCACATTTTTCCTCGGCGCATTCTGCCTGCTTCAGCAAGGATACGATCTACTTGGTGGTTTTAACCATCTTGAAAAATATGAAAGTCAATTGGGAGGATTATCCCATATATTACTGTATGGAAAATAAAATTCATGTTCCAAACCACCAACCAGCTATAAAATAAGTGGAGGTATACCCTCTGGTAATCTAACATAGCTATTGAAAATGGATGAACATTGCCCATTTATAAATGATTTACCTACTAAAAGTGGTGATTTTCCATAGTTATGTTAGTTTCCCAAAGGGTAAATGGGAATTTGCAATAATGATACCAGTAATGCACTAATGAGACGTTAGTGATACTCAACTCAATCACATTGATTGATGGTCAATAATACTGATTGATGGTAATTGGCGGTTCTTAATAATGAAAAACACACAATTGTAATAATGGAGGTGTATAGTTGGGAAACACATCTATAAATGTCCATTGCTATGTTTGATTGCCGGAGGGTAAGTTGATAGTTAAGAGTAATCTCCTACTGATGTTTCAGAGTGATATACTTAGTGTCTTTCGGGGGTTCAAATAAGAGATACTGAGTACTCCTGTTTCCCAATATATATATATATATACATATATATACATATATATATATGTATATATTTATGTAAATCTATTTCTTCATTGTGCCATCTCATCCAATGGGATAATCCAAAGACCCCTAGGTGTCATTCATGTGAGTCCGCCGGCCTGCCCGGCGTGTTTTTGTGGATGTTCTTCGACGAATCTTTGGTTTGGCTGTCCCCCCCTCCCTTGCCGGTATGTGTATGTATCTGTATGTATATGATATATGCATATTATATGTATGTATATGTATATGTATGTAGCCACCTAGCCAGCCACCTAGCCAGCCAGCCAGCCATAGCCAGCCAGCCAGAGCCAGCCATAGCCAGCCAGCCACAGCCAGAGCATGTCAAGTACATTGGCCTTCGCTTCAGCCAGCCACAGCCAGCCGAGGAAGGAGAGCCAGCCAGCCACCCGCCTCTACGCCAACGCCTGCTTTTGGCCTCTCTGTTAAATACTCAGTCATTCATTCAGTCTACAATTGGGTGATGCTACCCGCATCCTAGACCATCCATGATGGTTTAAATATGTTCTGATTGAATAAACTCAAACAATCTCCAGCCTCAATCTATCCCCAAGTTTGTTCGTTCTTACAATGCCCTACAAACAGGGGTGCATCCAACTAGCATCGGATCTAGAGTTATTACCATGACATACATGACATATATGTTATATATATATATACATACAAACACACCTGGGTTCTATATATAATATAATGCTATGTATGTATTGTGTAGGTATATATATATATATATACATGTGTGTGTGTCCTTGATATCCCCATGGTTTCCACCAAACGCCAGGGCGCTTCACGAAGCAGGGCGAGCAGCACAAGACGCTGCACCAACAGGGCGGCAAAAAAATAATCTGCGCAAATCTCCTCGGACGTGTTGATCGACACGACGAGTCTGACGACTGGGATTTTAAATTGGGGGTTCCTAAATTGGGGGTAAATAGCTGGATGGTTAAGTTTATAGGAATCCTATATTAAAATGGATGATTTAGGGGTACTCCCATTTATGGAACCCCCCATATGGGTAGATGATGATAGAACACTACCATTACAGAAAAGTGTGTGTATATATATATATATCATTTTCTGTGACACGGTAATCAGTAAACCATGCATGTGTTTCTGCATATTGTCCCTTAAATTTCTTGAAAAATACACCAATTCTATAGAATTCTTGGACATGTAACGACTTGTGACCTTATATCACCTGATTGAGACACAAGTCGTACCATCCACGTCGCGCTAGTCCCAGCTTGGTTAAGAACGAGATTCCTATAGTGGATCATGATAATCCATGATAATTCCCAATCTATTGAGTATGATCTCAAATTGTAATCAATCAACACTGGTATGATTATATATGTTTAATAGTGTTTAATGGCTCAAATGACAGTACACCGTCCCCCCATGCAGCATAAACCCTGAAGAGTTGTCTTTCAAGCCCCTGTTAAAGCACCTGTGTGGGCTATTGAATCTGAAGCATTGAAATTTCACACGCGCCAAGGAAGATGTAATCCACAATTAGATAAATCCAATTTGTGGATGTTGTCAGGTTCCAATGCGTTCTTGGGGCCAACATAGCCAAGACTCAGGGTGGTCGTAAAGTCAATAATCTTATCCTCGGAGAAGCCGGGATGAAGAAATCAGCAACTGCATAGAAGAGAAATTCTAGATTCTAGAAAAACAAATCAATGTTGATATTGCAAATAATTTGAACAATCAACTAGGTATGCTGAGATTCCAGAGAAATTCTCTGCAGCAAACCATACAGTTCTCAGCCACACAAATATTGATGGTGTCCTGAAAAAGAAACCTTTAAAAATACGACGTGTTTTGCCTGCAGAAGTGGGCGTGTCAAAATCCCTTGGACAACATTCTGGGGTGATCTAATCATGTCTGAATCACAACGTGGAAGCTGTTCTCAGTCAGAAACATGATGAAACATGTCTAAAAGTACTTCCGTTCTGTGGGAGAACAAACACAAAATACATAATTGCCTGGGTTTCTGCAAACCTGTCGTTTTACTGTAACTGGATTTAATTTAATTGCATGGGACAATCATGATCAGCTGTTTTGATGATTTTGGGGCCATGATTTGGTCCAAAGGCCAATCAGTCAACCAATGATGGTGCATGGGTGCATGGTGCAGAGGTGAAGGGAATTTCTTCTGGAGAATTCCTCATTTTGAGATGATGAATGATGAATGATCATGGATGCCAGGGAACGCAAAACAACATGGAAAAAGAACCATATCTAAGTTATGTCAATTCAAGCCACCATGTAAGACAAAGTTTGGAAAACATATTTAATAGTATATACTATATATATATATATGTATATATTATATTGTATATAATATTATATATGGTATGCCAAACTTACATATACAATCACCAGATGCTTGGCCCAAATCATCCCATTTTTCACCAAGGGTCATAATCAAAGTCGAAGGGTGCAATGAGGTTCGGCTCATTTTCGAAGTAGGTATCCCGGGCAGCGGGTGCCACATAGTCTGCTTCCACTCCCGTCAATGGCACGGATTCAGCCTGTCAGGGCGTGGGGCGGTCACCATTTTCGACGTTGACTACATACCTCTACACAGCCAAGGAGTCGGCTGTAGAAATGAACAACATGTAATCAATGTAAGAAGGACATGTGCATTGAGGTTGAATCCATGATAATCTCCTACGATCCGAAATCATATCTACATATATCCACAACTTCCACGACTATCTATGGAATGTCCACCATAGACTAACTCAGCATTTCTGCCAGTGGACTTGCATACCCAAGGAACTGAGACAAAAGCCAATGCCGCAATGCCCACCGGAATCGTCAGGGCAAACTATACAAAATCCTAAACATTCCTAAACTGGAAACTGAAACCATTCTTGGGATGATTCCTCCAGTGAGCTCGGCCAGGAGTCCGCACCTGCATCGCTGGCATCACAAAGCGGCTTCCACGGGCCCTCTGAGCTACACTCAATCGGGAGCTCAAATGTCGCAGCACTCACGAGAGCATCTGGGGATGGCATCAACAAGCCCACAAAATAAACCCGCAAAAAAACACATGTCAAGCACTTTTTAGTATTGAATGATCCATTTCGAGTGGTGAATGCTCATTCTTGTTCTGAAACGTTTCAAAAAAATCATTTTAGGAGGTTGACAGGGGGACAGTGACTTCTTCAGAAATTGTGGGGAAGATTTGAGCGCTTGGCAGATTTTACTTCCATAGTTATCATATAAAGGTCATAACAAACCATGGTTTCCTGACGTTTCCTGTAGATGTTCTCTGGCAATTCTAAACCAGGTCCAATGATGAACATATGTGAAGTACTTTGAGTCTCTGTGGGAGAGCGGACCCAACGGGAAAAAAAAACAGGGTTTGCAAAGTTTATTTTGCTTGCCCAAACATATTGATTTTGCATGTATCTAGGTAAGTTATAATATGTCACTAACCTGAATTAAGGCCATTTGGGGATGATTTCCTTTATATATTCACCATGATTCCTTGGTTCGGTCGCAGTGAGGTCGGTGTGTCTCGTCTCATTTCCCGAAAATCAGGTGCAGAAAGCCCTCCATTCGACAGATCCCCCCACCTGTGCTAGGCGCACGGAAGAATTGAACCTCGGCAATATATGGGATACATCGACCTCCGATGAAAAACATCGGGATACACGACGTCGCAGCTGGAGCTGGAACATACTAAAGGTTCGCTGGACTTCTGAACACTCCAGTGTCATGTCGAATCACAATGTTTCCAAATAGAGATGCACAATTTCTGAACCTACAAGGTACCTAAAACTATGAGGTATTACAAGAAACCGTCCGAACAAGAATAGATGTCAACCTGGGTTTCTGTGAGTGAAACACTCCAGAATCAGGGTGGCCTGGTGTCATTACCAGCACCAACGGACTGACGAGCTGTCAAGTTAGGACGCATTCTTTTATGATGGGTTGAACGCACAAACCAGGTCTTTTTTAAAGTATGGTGTTGCTGATTTTCTCACCCCAATCTGTGCCAAAATTCTAACATGGTCAATCTTTGATAGTCCACACAAAAAAAATGATATTTTGCTGGTTATGGTTACCCTCTGGTAAACTCACATAGCAATGGAAAATCACCATCTTGAATAGGTAAATCAACTATTTCTATGGGCCATTTTCTATGTCGCAAACTGTTAGTCATTACCAGAGGGTATGTTCCATAGCAACAAAGGTCCTAAAGGTTTTTTTACGACCCATCCAAGCTTGGGGATGAGTCGTAAAATTCAGCTGCCTGCCATATTGTAAACCAAGAAACAGAACTATATTGACACAATGAGATTCACTGTAGTCTGTATGGTGGATAATGTGGATATACATACATACATAATATCATACAATATGATTGTATGATATTGTATGTGTATATATATATATATATTATACATGTCATATCAATGTATACATCTGCATCTTCAAGCAAACCTGGGAGACCCGCCGACCACTGAAGACTGAGGCTTCTGACCATCCCGTCGAAACCACAGCTCACCATGGAACCGCTGCGAGGTTGAAGATCCACTGCCACACAGGCATCCTGCAGGGGTTTTCCATAAATGGATGGTGTATTTTATGGAAAATCATGGAAAATCCTACTATGAACTACAGTAAATGATGATAACTAGGAGCACACAATTTTAAGAAACCTCCATATATAAAGCTGTATGTATCTGGTTGGTGGCTTATCTGAGGTCCTTTAGGGCTTGCTAAATGTCCCGTTCAGAAAATTTTGAACATCACTCTAGCATCAGTTGGAGATTATAATCCCCGATAGTCAGGTGATGTTCAGTTAGGACACGAAATGACCAACCCCTGAGGAATCAACCGGATGTGACATGGTCAAACATGGTACAGTAATTCTATGGGGAATATATATATATATATATTATATAGGAATATATGGGATAAAAGCAACAACCATGAGGACAACATGGTCGAGTCGGGATTCTCCACTGCCGTAGGGGAAACAACATTGACACATTTCTGGTTGTTACAGGTTCCAGGGATTATATATATAATATTCAATATTTACCAAATTATACCCAAACATCTGTATATATATACTGTATATATATATATATATATATTGTGATTACATGTACACATCTGATTGGCACACCTCTAATCAGTAGGAACATACTGGCTTCAACTATCAAGCATGGGGATTTATATTGGACGTGTCATGGGATACACTATAGTCTACAATATAATAATCTGCGTGCGTCTAAACATGGGGATTTCCTCAAACGTTGCATTTTGATAGGGAATATAACATGATGATGAACCAGTATGAACCAGTTGGATGGAATGGGGTAGCCTATTTTCAGATAGACCCACAATGAGTTTTGGGTTCGAATATGTTTAGGCAATGTTTGGGCAATCTTTCCAAACATGATCTTTTGAACTCATTCACCCTCAATTTCTGGGAAAATCATGGAAATGAGCTATACTCTGTACTTAAGTTAGTATCCGATTGGTGGTTTCAATGCCAACGAACATAACTGGTTGGTGGTTGAGCCTACCCCTCTGAAAATGGATGGAGTTCGTGAGTTGGGATGATAATTCCATTCCCAACTGAATTGAATGTCATAAAATTCCATGGTTCCAGTCACCACCAACGTACATCAATATTTTCAGTCAGCTATTGTCATCCCAGTCGCGTCATCCCGGGTGGAACATCAGAAACCCAGAAACGCCACGGACCATCCCGAAGCCCCGGTCCCGATGACAATGCTTGGTGCCCAAGACTTGTCCGTTTCTCACATCGTATACCTGTGAAAAATGGAACATAAAGCACAAGTGACTGGTGACTGTGTGGAAAACACGAATTCCTGGTACTGTTTGGTTCTTTCGGATTTCTGACCGATGTTCTAGATGATGTCTTCCCCATAGATGATGTCTTCCCCATTTCCAGGTTTCAACTGTTCTATCAGTTCTATCTACTGCATTTGGGGTTGTTATATCCAAACATTGCAATCCTAATGCACATACTTAGGCAACTCAGATCTGGAATGATCCGGCCAAAGTTAGATGTTTGTGTTTGGTAAATTGGGTGGTAGTATCCCATGAACTGAAACCCTCAAACATATCTGAATGTGCTGGGGCCCAGCTGGCAACCAAGCAATGGGATGTGAAGTTTTCACTCCAAAAAACAGTTGATTTGGTCATACTGATGGCAGAAATCGTGCACCACCTTGGATGGTTGAAACCCTATAAATAATGGGGTAAACCATCTGTGAACTGGCGCAACCATCCACAGTAGTTTCAAGTTCCCCATCGAGGCCCTGGCACAAACAGAACCATCTTCAGATGGCACACCCAAGTAGCGCAAGCAGGAACTCAGCCTATGAGGTCTCCAGCCAGGAAATGTCTAATGCTTAAATATATGGGTAAAACATGGTAAAACAATGTCATAAACCATCCCCCAGTCATCACCATTTTTATAGGTGGTATGTTTACCATTCCCAGTCATGGGTGGTTTATGGCATTGTTTTACCCACATTATATGTCATGTGACTGTTGTTATTAGCAATTTTATACCCAAACTCACTGACAGAATCAATCCAATGTGTCTATCTTGGAGGCAAGTGCGGGTCCAAAATTGATCAAAACCTGCCAAATTGTGCCAATGTGTCTAAATTCTATTCAAAAATGTGAAATTTGTATGTTGAGATCTTTGTGAGTGGAATTCAAAATAAAAAGCTAACAACCTGCATCCAGACCTGACAGCACCAAGCAGAAACGATTTTCACCAATGCAAATTAATCCAAACAATGATTTCAAATTTCATAGATAAATCTATAGCACAGTCAATTTCCAAACTCGGAAAACAGTTTGCCTGCAGCGCATGCGTTGAGCCGAATGGACATGACCTGACAAATCATGACTCTTGGATCTTGCTCCCTTGGGGGGTCCCACTTTGGTCAGACCAAACCACAAATCAAAGGTGCTCCAAAATTATTGAAAACCCATGTTCATTATTTCTGTTCTCAATTTTCACCCATGGCCCATGGTTTTTGAATATTCTGCAAGTAGATGCTCTGGGCCGAACTGATTCCCCAAATGCGTTCTTGACAACCCATTTCCAAAAAATGGCCATGGTTTCTCAATGCACACGTTCTAAGGCAGCGGCATCATAATTATCCAGTTTATTTGTGTTGAAATATCTTGGTCCGGCCGACAGGTGAACCAAATGGACAGGATGTTTCTTCTGGATGATTTTGACCAACTAAACTTTTCATACTGTGATCATCCCAAATAAACAAATCAAACAGCAAAGCAAACTCCAAGCTAAATATGCATGCCCTTAATAATCTGCAAACATGAGTGCTCTGCTATCTTGCTGCATATGTTTGTTTCTCTAATTTGCCACTAACTGTTTCTTTGCAAAAAACTGTCAACCCATGGAGACGAATTCCCTGAATTTTTGGGCCGCCCTGCCCCCCCCCTCCGGCAAGGTTCAGCCAAAGGATGATACAAAATCAACAACATCAATCATGTCAATCACTGACAGTTACACATTGTGGCATTGCTGCTGCACAGCACAAAGAGATCTTGAAGTCTGCACAGCAACTTCAAGTCTACTTGGTATTTGAGCCACCGTAGCGATGCAGGAGATTAAATAGAGGAACATTTTTATAGGACCCAACAAAAATACACAGAAATAATCAAAAATAACCTAATTGAAATCATTTACCATCACCAACCACATGATTCCACATGCACAAATGAGTCCTGGATACCCATAGATACCCCTTGGGCCTCCTCGAAAGGATTGACACTCCTGTCGCTGCCAGTGATGGGTACAAGGATAAACCGATAAAACATATGGTTTTCGGATCCCAATGTTGAGACAATCCCTACATATCCTCTACATGCTCTTCGCTTGTCATGGAAGGATTTTGATTTTCCTCTCTCTGAGCACATTGAAAATAGATTGAAAATAGCAAATCATCGTGAATCAAGATCCACATGGCCTATTCATCTATTGTAGATACCGCTGTGTGCCTGTTGGCATGAGATTTATTTGCAACATACCTCCACGTTTCCCAAATAATTTGACATAACTTGACCCATGCGCATCCATGCACCCACCATTTAGTCAAGGGAACTTTTTTCAAGGTGCAAAGATGTGCAAAGCTTGCCACTTGTCAAGCAGCCCAGAAGCCCCCAACTAAATCATACAAAATCGGCAAATCATCCCTTCATGGCTGCTTTTTCATGGCTTCCATGAACCCATAGAACTCCGGTTCCACATCATTCCCTCAGATCAGGGGGATGAAGATCCTGGCCCTTCGCCCCATCTCCTGCATGGAGCGCAGGTCCCACAACTTCACCTGGCCGTCCAAGGCGGCGCTGTAAAAGACGTCCATGGAGGCCGCAGGAGCCGCAGCGTGGGGCCTTGGCCGAGGTTCGAGAAACCACAGCTTTGATCGTTCTTAATACGAGGTCTATGGTAGAACATGTGATTAACTGTTACCCATAGGATCCATGTCTGATATATATGCTAACATTTGGGGTATACATGGATCCTATGGGTTATGATTCATCTTGTTAATCATAAGAAGATCTGTGTGAAAGGGTATTGTGAAATCAAGGTTTGTGGTTTGTAGTAAATTTACCAATTATCTAGTATGATTTTACTTTTCTATACTCTTCTACCTTTTTGGGGATGTAAACAATCTCAAGCTTGGCCAGTCTTGTCGAAGACTTGGGGAGATATGCCGGACATGTGATGATGTGGTATAGATCTATCTATCTATCTATCTATCTATATCATTTAATGTGGGTAAAACATTGTAAAACAATAATAAATCATCCCAAAATAAATGACAGTTTTTATGTGGTAAACATACTATTCCCAGTCATGGGTGGTGCCAATGGCATTGTTTTACCCACATGACATATATAGATATCTTTGGGATATTTTAAGCGACGCTGTGCCCACTGGATCCCACTGGGTGCGTCCCACTGCGCCAGACGCAGGCAGGTCAGCGGTCGCGCATGAGCATTCACTGCGGCCAAGACCTTGCAGCGTTGACGGCGGGCCCGACCTCCGGGGGAAATCCTCAGGAGACTCCAGACCCGAACCAGTGAACCAACGCTCAGCAAACTGGAAAACCACCATCGAACTGGTAACAGATTCTATGCATTATTAGGCAAAATGGCCATTTTCCATAGCTATGTCAGTTTACTGGAAGGTATATAATACTCTCACTGATTGGTTAATATGAGAAATATGATAAAGTGAAATTAAACACCGTTAGACACCCCCACTCTGCGGGGGGTGTTTAATATTGGGGCGAACGGATTACTGCAGCCAAATTTCAGAAAGATATTGGAATGAAAGTTGATGTAGAATCAGAATCGTTTTCCAATAAGAATTGGGCACCAGTGTTTTTTAAAAATAGGTGTTGCTTTTATATGGGTAAATCAGGGTCAATCAACTAGAAATGGGAAATGATGTTTCGGGATGCAGTGAAATTAGGTTATCCAATGGTGAGGAAATAAGGCTTGATCCTGATCGCTATGGCAGTCGCAGTCATAACTTGAAGAAAAGGTAGCAGGATCTTGAGAATTTGACCCTCGATTTTTTGCGGCAACCTCGGTACGGTATGTGTCCAGTAATCCCTTCGGGTGTCCGTGGTGAGCAAACAAACATCTGTGTACATGTGCCGAGTGCATGCGGCATGTCTCTGAAGATTTAAAACTGAAATGACATTGACATCATATTCAAAATTAGAAGTATTATGCAACGATAAAATCAGAGTATGAAGGACCCCCCATCCCTTGTTGCAGGCAAATAAACAACACAAACGAATAAATAAATATATATGTGGCAAACAACGCTAAATATTAAGTATGAAGCATCTGAATACCATACAGAAACATCCTAATATTAAATAATTTATCCATCAGCTTCTTTGTTTCTAACTTCTGACTCAACTGGTGAGAAACAGGAAAAGAACATTGTGCCTTTTCAGCTGCCACGTCCCACACATAGACGCGCTTGTTGGAGGAGGCCACCTCAATGGCTGGGTAGTGGGATACGCGTATGCTATGTGAACTAAATTCTTGGTGGATGCTAAACTAAACCCTTGGTTCACGAGTAATTCTTTGGTTCCATTAGTTGCACTATTTACTTTAGTCTTGGAGCCAAATGCCCAACTACCCAGAATGGTGGTTCATGGTTACCGCAGTTGGTTGGGTTACTAAGTTACATGACTGGTTTCTGCAGGATTATGTGCCAACCCAATATTGGGGGACCCCAAATGACCCCTATGAACCAACTAAATGGTAGGTTCCAACATTGACAAAGGTGAATGGGGGCACTGCTAAAAATTCTAACCACCCGTCAAACAACACATGCAAGGACACATTGATCCCAAAACACCAGTTGTTCAAATCACTGTTGGCTTTTGGTTACCAACTGCTCCAAACAACTTACGGTTCTGTTCACATATAGGAGCAACGCAACAGCAGCCAGAAATTGGTATGGCGCATACGGTCAAATTTCAATATCGAAAACTGCAGCTTTTGGTCATGTTTGATCCCCATTCTCCTTTGTTGGGCATACCCTCTGGTAAACTAACATAACTATGGAAAATCACAATTTTTAATGGGAAAATCCACTATAAATCACCATTTTCAATAGCTTTTTGTATGTTTACCAGAGGGTAAATCATCACCTTTTTGACCAAGTCCCTCCCAGAAATCTGAGTTGTTGCGCCAAGACGGTGCCCGAGAGTACTGCCTTGGCTCCAAGATCCGAAGGCGCGATCCGAATCCACGTGAATCGGATGAATGACATGTTAATAATATGTTTCATATCCTATGTCAATATAATTCAATGTATATACATATATATATATTAATATAATTATATATATATATACTGCACTTCAAGGTGAGAGCAAAATCATCAACGCATCGAGGATTCGAGGATAACCGAGGCTATTGAGTTTTGTTTGGTTTTTGACTCAGTATCCTTTGACGTTTTTTTTCGAGATTCCAAAAAAAATGTATGGTTCCACATGACACCGAACCCACTTCGATGCTTTTAGTTGTTGGGGTGTATCCTCACACATCCTGTATTAAAAAAAAATGTATGCCTTACTTGCCAGCGACCTAGCTAATAGTGGCAACATCCCTAAGAATACAATGGGAATATCGAATTACACGCAGTCAATGTTGCTGGAAACTGTTGGATGCACGGCCTTGCCTAAAGCTGATGCATGCGAGTTCGTCCAACATTAGGGTATCCTTAACATCCAAGGATCATCATGTTCCATAGTTCCATGTAGACATTGCGACATGGCCATTTGGCATCGGCAGGCGATACAAGAATGTATTGGAGGAATCAGGAACAACACTTAGGCATATTTAGGCATGTGATATCAGAGATACCGATCCCACCATCAATCCACATCACCACTGTTGTAGCCTTTTTGTGCTTCAATGACAGCGCCCCTGTACAAATGCCGATCTCCATTTTCGAGAGGACATCATTCACGGGCTGCTCAGTGACAGCTCCACATGCCCAAAACTCTCGTCTGGAACCAACGAAAAATGCTTGCTTTGAAGATGTTCAAACAAAAAATTGTCCAGTGGAAATTGCCATTCTGATGGTTGCACCTCAGATTTCAAACTCTCTAGCAACGATGTCCTTCTGAAAAGAACCAAGGGGTCAGTTACAGTCTTTTGACCGTGAACTCGTGGTGTAAGCCTCTTTTTTGAGCAAGCAGCTGAGGAATTTGGGACATCTGTCCGATCTGTCCTCTGCTACTCGCGCAGGAGGTTGTACAAATGATGGAAGGCATTGGGAGCTTCATCAGCGTCAGCGTCATCGCCTTCACCTTGGAAGCGCATGGAAGCGCCAAACGGGCCATCAGGTGGGAAAAACTAATAAATAGGATAAACGACAGTTTGCGAACTGGAAGCCACAGTCCATTTATTTAGTTCGATGATTTACCTGTAAAAACTGTGATTTTCCACAGCAAACTGCTAATAAATTAACAGGTAGTACCTTTTATACCCATAGTATACAAATTCTATATAAATCTTATCTGCAGTGTACCACCATGTTTGCCGGTATAACTTTGTTCGTTACTAACGGTTTTTCCGTGACGCTTGATGATCACAATCACGTAAAATCCAAATGGATCGATTGGTGAATGACCAGGTCGGTTTATTCTTCAGTCCGGACATGAATAAGACTTCGTTGACTTTCCATGACTTTCCTTAATTGACCTTACTGTACTAGTACTTCATGAAAATGACGACGTCAGTGATTTAATGGGCCTTGGAGTCAATAAAGTCATCATGAATTAAAGTCATCACTCACTGATTTGTTCACCATTCTCCGGTTAGAACATGGCTCTAATTCATTTTGTTTACCCTATTAACTGGCATTAACTGGTATTAACTGGTATTAGCTGGTATTAAGTGGTAATGGCCAATGTTTTCACCCTTCTCATTTCCAGGTGACGCTCACAGGGCCCATAGCGCAATTCAAAGAGATGCCGTGCGGGCGCCACAGGTGCGCCATGTTCGATCAACGCTTGGGCGATGGAAACCAGCCTAGAAAGGGGGGCCAAGTTCAATGGATTGGATTGGTTTAAGGGACATGTTGCAGGAAACCATGGTATGTTTCGTTCAACATAGGGATTTGCTGCAGATTTTCCCTTAAGAACCAATTCTGGGATATAGTAAGTTGGTGCACATAACTCCAATAGAACTATGGTCTATTATACTTACGACATGTTATAACTATATAGTTAATGGGGTTTATATAAACCAACTTATAGTTGGTCTACTTTGGGGGAAAGAAACGTTGTCCACCAAAGAATACTATTGATCACAGGTGCACTGTAGGTGTTGTATATTTGACTAGTTGCAGTAATATATTCAACATCAATATTTACAGACATATTTTATTCAAGATTATTGTCCAAGTGTCCATCCATCTGTCCATGTATCTATGTCTATCCATCCGTCCATCTATCTACCATCCTCAAAAAAGGCGCCTCATTCGTGTCGTCTCATCCAGCATACAATCTGATAGACCTCGGAAGGGCACTTGATATTACACAATATCATATATTCACATGTGGGTGGTGTATTTGCAGTCAGGGTGGGGCCAAAAAATCCAATTTGTGAAAACACAGTGAAAAAACAACCAATATATTAATAATACTCATACCTCCCAAGCTCTTAGACATTTTCTGTCTGGTGTAGAGCGATGACATGACTGTAAACGTACCGCCCGGGAAGCCAAACCAATGCCCCGATGAACTTCAAGATCCCCAAGAAGGGGAGCAATCTCATCCCTTTACAGCCCTTGGATTTGCAAAAATAGTGGTTATTGCAGGATACCACGCATCCCTACCAAAAACTAAATCCGGGAGAACCGTTCACTAGTCAATTTCCCCACGACAGTTCGACTAAAAGCGGATCAACAAAACAATGATCGCTTAAACAAACAGGCTATCCCAACCTTCTATATACTTAATGTATAATTATATTTTAGATCTGGATGAATTTTAAAACATTTTAAAACCAACGCGTACATATACATCCCGTCGGGGGGAAACCGCGCCAGCGTTTTGAGCGTTTTGAAAAAATGTCGCTTTCGACATAGCGAAACTACCGATTCATTCCCAAAAATCGGCTTAAAAATCCCCGGGATTTTGAAGTTGTTTTTTGATGATGACCTGTAATTTACAGGGAAGTTGTTCCTGAAAGGTGCGCGGTGTTTTTTTCCACCTTACATCGCCATACGGTTCTTCAAGGCGATACCAGTGAGCTCCAAAAGACTTTTGGTCTTGGAGTTCATCCAACGCCATTGCCACACCCTGATGCTTCGCATCAATTTCGGGTTAACATGGCCGTTGGATCTGGTCGAGAGATTGCATGGTATGGCGGACTTTGATAGTCGCCACATCGCAGTGACGCAAGTTGACATGAACGTTAACATCCCCACCCCCCCAACCCAGTGACGTAACGTCAGATGTGCATGTGACGCAAGTTAACATGAACCTTAACATCCCCATCCCCCCGACCCAGTGACGTAACGTACGTGTAAGTGAGCATGAACGTTAACATCCCCATCCCCCCAACCCAGTGACGTAACGTATGATGTGCATGTGACGCAAGTTAACATGAACGTTAGCATCCCCAACCCCCCAAACCCGGTGACGTAACGTCAGATGTGCATGTGACGCAAGTTAACATGAACGTTAACATCCCCACTCCCCCAACCCAGCGATGTAATGTACGATGTGCATGTGACGGATAAAAAAGGTGTGTTTTCAAAAACGGTCAAAACGCTGGCGCAGTTTTCCCCCCGCTGGCATATACATGCATAGACGCACACATTTAATGTGTTTTTTCCAGCATGTTTATTGTTGTTTTCTAATGTCGTCTATTTATTGACTGGCTATTAAAAAAAGGTCCAAAGATGAATTCATGCCCCCCCATTTCTTCAGGTCTAACATGGTCTAACTGATGACTTTTGTCGAAACCCACCATGTTTTCACCGCGAGGTCACGGAAGACCGCCATCTTCAACGGACTCGTCGGCTGGTTCGGTGCCTCCTCCGGCACCGCGCGGCCGTCGCCGCGGTAGGCGGCGCGGAAAAGACAGGGGCCGGCATTGGCGTCGCGCAGGAGCAGCGGCCGGGAGCAGTCCTTGGATATATATAATATGGCAAGATATATGGTAAGATGGTTTATGAGTAGGCTAACAATAAGGATCTATAAATCTATGCATTATATAGTTGGTGGGTTTTAACAAACCATACTAGGGGGGTCCCACCTTGCAAGTGGGGTAATGTCGGGGATGGTTTGTGGTCTCAATAATTTGGGAAAGTTTGGGTCTGCCATGGCTTATCACTACCATACAATATATTTAGGTTCATGATGCATGAATTATGCATGGTTGTTCAAACCATAGTTCTCACCGAATCATCACCAAAAAACACATAGCTCACGTAATTGCACTTTTTTAAAAATCAATTTTCAATCGCTAAGAAAATATCAGGGCCTCCTAGCTATGATCCCCCTCCCCATTCTTATTAAACATCACCATTTTATGGTCCCAATGAAGTGGAAATCCTTCACTACACATCACTAAACAAAACTAAACCATAGTATATGTATCACTAAACCATGGTTTATATATATATATATCACTATAAATCCCACAGTAAACCATCATTTAAGTGGAAATCCCCCAGTAAATTAAACCATGTTCTTTTATCGGGGTGCCAATTCATTATGTGAAGCTGTGCAGGAGTTTTAGAGCGGTCTAACTTTTGTGCATAGGCCTCAGGCTTTAAAATGCACAAAAACAATGAAAATTGGCTCTGCAATAAAATGCCTTGCCACCAAATTCATGCTTGAATGTGCATCCAACATCATCCAATTTCATCCAATTTTGAAGACCCTCAGAAACGCATC